>VOFH01000921.1_pt1 | contig 34221 bp, 47 predicted proteins | sample 5384091 | NCBI WGS metagenome assembly VOFH01 (sample SAMN12384727, study PRJNA508395) | human gut metagenome | isolation source: healthy gut G | host: Homo sapiens
CGGTTCGGAGACCGAAACTTTATCCACTCTCAAGATTCCATTCGGCAACGGAATATCACCAGTTGATATCTTACTGTACTGTCTGTTTCAAGTACGGCATCACGGCGATAGATACCGTCTTTAAAACCTTGGAACGTATAAAGCCGTAATACTTCCCACTCACCTTTCTGATTCTTTGTTCCGTAATTCATGGATATTTCTCCGTTCTTACCATCCGCCATCCACGGGAATTCCGTATTGTAAGCCAATTTGTTATAATTCTCCGTACTACGAAACTTCTGCCAGTCCTTTGCAACAGTTTCATGGCACCATGAGCGCATCTCAGCGCCTCCGCTATTCGGATAATTCGTAATCAACAAATTGGTTCCCGGCTGAAACTTATTATAGACATTCCCTTTTTTCAGTTCTTTATCCCAAGGACCATTATTTTCAGCAGCAGACCAGAAGTCTGAATTTTCCGGCAACAGCAAACTCAAAAAAGCTTTTTCCGCACCAGTATACACTACCCCGACAGCTATAAATCTGCACAGCAGGAGCAAACGGACCATAAAAATCCCATCGTTGGAACCCCCTTCTTCCAGAAATTTCGGATTTTCCAGAAATTGCAGCAAAGGTAGAAGAAGCAATCCTCCTTATCCAGCCATAATTTACATCGCCACTTTTATCATATTCCCACAGAGACAACGGGGCAGTCGCTGCAAAACGATAGCAGATGCTTCGTCCCCACATATTCATCTTACCATCCCGGTTAAACATGTATGGATAGTTAGCTACCATATCATGCTGGTTTGCCAGGAACTGCTGTGCCAACTGGGAAATTGCTTCTTTTCCAAACATTTCCGCCCAAATGGGGCCGTATGTCTGATAAGCCCACGCACTGTAATAATCATAAGCCGGAGCATCATTATACCAGCCTTCCCCCCGATAACGTGCCAGTAGTTTCTTTAAATTCGACTCCAGATAGCTCTCATCCACTGCATAGCCCTGATCTTTCAGAAAACTTAAAATAAAGACGTTAAAGAACATCCAGTTAGAGCCGATGGTCGGTCCTTCTCCGTAGCTCAGCATGGTTGCAGCAAGCGTTTAAATCCTTTTGCGCTTTTGTCAGCGGGTCCCACAAAACGGCCTGAGCCGCTTTCATTGAAATAGCCAAAGAGCCTAACTCCAGTAACGTCTGACTAGGTCCACCTTTACGGTGAGGAATAAAACTCGGACTTTTCGGATTAGAGATACCGACTAATTGGTGCCGATAGTAATCTGCTACTCTTATTCCATTCATTACCAGTTCGGATTATCTTTCAACAGGGGTGCTGCAATAAATAAGGTTCGTGCCAGCCCCTCCAGCTTAGCAACCGGAACTTGGCCGTCATTATTGGGATATGTTTTGTCCAGTTGCTTCGGAAAGTACATCTGATCATCCAACGTATGAATATAACCGAATGCTCCTTTCAGCAGATACTCTCCCGCCTGTATCCAGTGTTGACGTGTCATTCCCGTATAAGGACTCTTTTGAAAGTCAGGCTGCTGTACAGTAAACACACTCTCCTGAGCAATAGCGCCTGACAGTTCTGCCAACGGGAGAACAAATAATAAAAGAACTCCTATCACACAATCTCTTAAAAACCTTTCCTTCTCATTGTATTTCTATTTTTGATCCAGCAATCCGTTAATATACACACATAATACTCCCTTCTTATACTCCAGCTTCAACTTGAAACTCCCGTACTTTTGTGGGTGTACTCACCGCCTGTATTGCGCGAAAGCTGTTTTCCAGCAATCAGATGTTCCAAGTATATTTGTGCTAGGATATACCTTTCCGCTATATCTAACTTCCGGTTTCATGGTTTGTCCGTTCAGATAATATTGAAGATCGCCCAATTGTAAAAGGCACCCTTGATAATTGTCTGCATCCAGAGTGACCGTTTGTTCCAATACAAAAGCCTTCTTCGGGTTGAACTTGAAATCCTTCTCCGCTACAACAGTCTTCTCCTTCTTCGCCCCGGGAAACCTTTAAAATCACAGGCAATCCCTGTGCAATAGCCTTGCGGATACCGTGAACTGACAATCCAATCGTAATAATTGCCATACATCCATGTGAGCCGCAAAGGCGTATTTTTTGAATTTGGTACTATATAAGGACGGACATTATTCTGCTGCGAGTCTTGCGTAACCGCTTCTGTAGAGACCACCTCCCCGGCCTCGTTCAAGATAAATTTCACGATCTCGTAAACCTTCCCTGCTTTCCTTCCACAGGCAACGAGCAATAAACATGATTCGTATTCGCCGGATCTATAGTCATACCGGCACTGTAACATTTCTCCGAGTTTGGTGTCTGGTGAAAATGACCACCGGCGTTGGCAAGGAATGTCTTTTTCCATTCGTGTCCGTTCCACTTCGCATAATAGTAATCGTGCGAATTCTTATCACTGCTGATTCGTACCATTGCAATGACCGGATTATCATTCTCATCCAAAGCAACCTGCCACACCCAATCGCGTGCGGATGAATTATCTATCAGAGTAAATGGATACTGACGCACATAGTCACCCGTCTTATTCACTTTAAAAAGTACCGTCAGCAATAGTCGAAAGAGTATTCCCTTAACATCCTTCAACTGCAAAGAGTGAATGTCTATATAATTAAAGTACAGGAAATTAGGATTCTCATTATCCGGATGACCGGTCGTATAAGCAAAATAAATCTTATCTTTCCCATTTCGACATATACTTGGCATAAGGACGGGCACCGGTAGACTGTACTATCTGATACGGTCCCCATTCCACCGCCACCTGATCATTCTGATCGGGCAACGACAGCTTGGCGATAGTAGGGTGCCAGCCAATCCCCGCCAACATAGATAGATATGTTCCGGATCATCCGATAAGATAAACGGGGACGGATAGGTGGTATTGTCCTTTGTTTTAATCACCTTTTCCTCTCCCAATGTCGTAATATCTCCGGGAATGCGGGAAATACGATAGTAGAAACAAAGGCTCATCCGTGTGACGGGAATAAAAGATCATAATCCGTTCGTCCGGCAATACCAGAAACGTCGGATTATTATGATCATCCGGCTGAAAATAAGAACGAATCAGTACCTCGTCCTGTCTTTTTATCTTTTTAAAGTCATACTGCATCGCTTTAATATTGCCGTGTATATCAATATAGCCGATATATGTCTTGTTTATTGTACCTTTTTCATTCTCATAATGCAACGCGCGCGGATCAGCGAACCAACACCAAGCTCCTTCGGAAGTTACTTCATACACTTGAGAAGATGCTACATTTTTATCACTGCCGGGATTTACAGTGTCAACTTCGTGTCCCTGCACCGACAGCAAATGACAGAACAAATATAAAATCAGAAAAGGTAAAAATCAGCTTCGCTCTCATGGTAACCAACTATTTTTTAGATTCAGCGCAAAAAATAATGCTTTAGATACAAAAGGACATCCGAATACCGTTCATTAAAGTCCAAATTTAGATCATCTTCCCTATTATGAATGATAATTACCCTCCTTTGACAGATATGTAACCTTTTTATTTAGGTGGATCCCCTATCTTTGTCGTACTTATAATATAACAAAAATCTAACTGTAAATATCATGAAGCATTTATTTACCAAAATCTTTCTATTCCACTTATTACTCATCGGAGCAGTACAAGTAACGGCACAGAATAAGAAATCCGGCAATCCTATTCTACCGGGGTTCCATGCCGACCCCGGAAGTACTGTATTCTCATCCAGACAAAACGCTATTATATTTACCCCACCAGTGACGGATTTCCGGGATGGGGCGGAAGTTATTTTAAGGTCTTTTCATCGAAGAATTTAAAAACATGGAAAGAAGAGACTGTGATTCTGGAGATGGGCAAAAAATGTGTCTTGGGCAAACGGAAACGCATGGGCTCCCTGCATCGAAGAAAAGAAGATAGACGGGAAATATAAATACTTCTTTTATTACAGTGCCAACCCGACAACCAACAAAGGCAAGCAGATAGGAGTTGCCGTAGCCGACTCCCCCACCGGACCTTTCACTGATTTGGGCAAACCTATCATCACCTCTTCTCCCACAGGACGGGGACAGCAGATTGATGTGGATGTATTCACCGACCCCGTATCCGGCAAAAAGCTACCTCTATTGGGGTAACGGTTACATGGCGGGAGCCGAGCTCAACGACGACATGCTGTCCATCAAAGAAGAGACAACGGTAGTATTAACTCCCAAAGGAGGGACTTTGCAGACTTACGCATACCGTGAAGCTCCTTACGTTATTTATAGAAAAGGAATTTACTACTTCTTCTGGTCTGTAGACGACACCGGTTCCCCCAACTACCACGTTGTTTATGGTACCGCCCAGTCACCCCTCGGTCCGATCGAAGTAGCCAAAGCCCCGATAGTACTCATTCAAAATCCAAAAGAAGAGATCTACGGACCTGCCCACAACTCCATCCTGCAAGTACCGGGAAAAGACAAATGGTATATCGTATACCACCGTATCAACAAGAACCATCTGAATGACGGACCGGGCTGGCACCGCGAAGTATGTATTGACCGGATGGAATTCAATCCGGACGGAACAATCAAACAGGTAATCCCGACACCATAACACCGCAACAGAGATTCATACTAAAATAATACTAAGATGAAAAACGTTCTGACTGCGACATTCCTGACCTGCATCTGCATAACAGGCAGCGCGCAAATAAATCATGGGTATCCTATAGACCCTGTCCCCTTTACTTCCGTTAAAGTGACGGACAACTTTTGGGGACAGCGCCTTCAAGCAAGCCGTGAAGTAACCATCCCTCTGGCATTCAGCAAATGTGAAGAGACGGGACGTTACGAAAACTTTGTAAAGGCAGCACATCCCAGCGATACCTACAAAGTAGAGGGCTTCTCTTTCGACGATACCGACGTATACAAAACAATAGAAGGAGCCAGTTACTCTCTGCAAACCTATCCGGACAAGAAACTGCAAAAGTACATTGACAGCGTACTCGTCATCGTTGCCGGAGCACAGGAACCGGACGGTTACCTTTATACAGCCCGCACCGTGAACCCGAAGCACCCGCACAACTGGGCAGGAAAAAGAGCGTTGGGTAGCGGTAGAGAACCTGAGTCATGAGTTCTACAATCTGGGCACATGATAGAAGGAGCCGTAGCGCATTATCAGGCTACCGGAAAACGAAACTTCCTCGATATCGCCATTAAATATGCCGACTGTGTCTGCCGCGAAATCGGCAACGGCCCTCAACAAAAGAAATACGTACCGGGGCATCAGATAGCCGAAATGGCTTTAGTCAAACTATACATGGCGACGGGAGACAAAAAGTATCTTGATCAGGCAAAGTTCTTCCTGGATACCCGTGGATATACCAGCCGGAAAGACGCCTATAGTCAGGCACACAAACCTGTGGTAGAACAGGATGAAGCCGTAGGACATGCCGTACGTGCCGTATATATGTATTCTCCGGCATGGCAGATGTGGCAGCCATCACCGGAGACAGCAGCTACATCAAAGCGATAGACAAGATTTGGGACAACATCGTTTCTAAAAGATTTATATAACCGGAGGCATCGGTGCACGCCATGCAGGCGAAGCATTCGGCAACAACTACGAGCTGCCTAACCTGTCCGCTTATTGTGAAACCTGCGCCGCTATCGGCAATGTATACATGAACTACCGTCTTTTCCTGCTGCACGGAGACGCCAAATATTTCGATGTCCTGGAACGCACACTATACAACGGTCTGATATCGGGTGTATCACTGGACGGAGGTTCTTTCTTCTACCCCAACCCGCTGTCTTCTAACGGAAAATACAGCCGCAAACCTTGGTTCGGCTGCGCCTGCTGCCCTTCAAACGTCAGCCGTTTCATTCCGTCATTACCGGGATATGTATATGCCGTGAAGAACGATCAGGTATACGTGAACCTTTATCTTTCCAACAAAGCCGAGCTAAAGGTAGACAAGAAAAAAGATTCTGCTGGAACAAGAAACCGGCTATCCCTGGAATGGGGACATCCGCCTGAAAATAACGCAGGGCAATCAGGACTTCACCATGAAACTCCGTATCCCCGGCTGGGTACGCGGCAATGTACTTCCCGGTGATCTGTATTCTTACACCGACAATCAGAAACCTGTCTACCAAGTATCCGTAAACGGACAGACAGTAGAAAGCGATGTCAATGATGGCTATCTCAGCATTGCCCGCAAATGGAAAAAAGGGAGATGTGGTAGAGGTACATTTCGACATGATCCCCCGAATAGTAAAGGCAAATCCCAAAGTAGAAGCCGATCACGGACGTGTTGCCGTTGAACGCGGCCCCATCGTTTATTGCGCAGAATGGCCGGACAACAGATTCAACGTCCACAGCATACTTCTCAACCAGCATCCGCAATTCAAGGTAACAGACAAACCGGAGTTACTTTACGGCATCCGTCAGATAACGACCGATGCGCAGGCATTAAGTTATGACAAAGCAGGAAAACTGGTAACTAAAGACGTAGAACTCACATTGATACCTATTATGCCTGGGCACATCGGGGCGAAGGCGACATGGAAGTATGGCTGCCTATCGATGTAAGCGCCACGTCGGCACAGCCACAGAAAGCGGGACAATGGGAAGATAACGGATTCTTTAAGAATTAATAATAAGCTGAGTCGAAGATAAGAAAGTACAGAGAGCTTTTTAGGCACGGATTTCACGGATGAACACGGCTTTTATTCATTAAGACCGTGTAATCCGTGAAATCCGTGCCTAAAATAATATTATTATATCAATCAGCCATTATCTTCACATCCGGCGAAGGGGCCCGGAACCAATATTCCGTCACTTTTCTTCCCTGTCCCGGAACCGTAAAAGACAACTTAATCAGATTATCATGCAATCGTTCCACACTGATTTCATTCTTTACTCCTTGTATAAAAACCGGATCAACCGATTTTCCACCATCTCCACGTAAGTGCCATCCGATGGCAAACTGTACTCTCCCTGACAATAGATGATGGCATTTGACCTGCCGTTCATACCGGCTGTCATTATATTCATGAATGTCTGATCAGGCGATATGATCTTTATAACAGGCAATAACAGAATTTTATATCCATGTTCGCCCGGTTGCACAACACAACTCTGCCATACTCCTTGCAAAGACCTGTTTTCTACTTCCTGCCCGATAGGTACTACAAGTTCGGGGAAAGTAGGTCTCTGTGCCTCCGGTCTGGACAGATTAAACATTATCGGAGCTGTAAAACGTACTTTCACTGCCTCGCCTCTATCTATTCCCGGTTTCCATTTCGGCATTAATTTCACTACGCGCAAGGCTTCTTCGTCCAGCAAGGGATCGACTCCTCTTACAACTTTAGCCTGATCCAATGTTCCGTCTTCCATTATGACAAACTGTACGATCACACGACCGGAAACGCCTTTCTTCTGTGCTTCTACAGGATACTTAATATTTGTAGTCAAAAACTTCATCATCGCCTGCATCCCACCCGGAAACTCCGGCATTTGATCGGGCATCAGATAAACTCCATCACTATCTACCTTCTCTACAGGCTTTTGCTGGGCAAAACGAAGGCAGGCATACCAACAATGCGATAAACAAACCGAATAATTTTGTGTTCATGGCTATCATATTTTAAGGTTAAACAATACCGCAAGATAGTGCATTTTTATTGAAACACAGCATGATTTGTCTATTTCTTTTTCACAGATGTCTATTTACTTATTATCCTTACTTTATTACTGCCACAAATCCTCCACGAGGAAGACATGACATATCCATTTTATCGTTTGATAACTGGATGTTTTCTTCGATGGCAAAACTCTTATCGTCCACCCCATCCTTAAATACATCCATCGTTTTTCCTTCAACTTGCAGAGGAACCAATGAAAAAGAAAGAATTTTATTCTCGTTAGTTCCGTTCAATCCTCCAATATACCATACATCTCCCTTACGTCGTGCCAGTACGATGTCAGTACCCGGATAACCACACAACAGTTTTGTATCATCCCAAGCAGTAGGTAATCCCGAAAGGAATTCTCTTACTTTTTCGAGGTAATGAACTGTACACCTCCGGCCTATCAGGCATATGCTGCAATGCTGACTCAAACACAACAGACAAAGCTAGTTCATGCCCACAAGTAGTGATATGAGGATGTTGGGAATCAGAGAATGTACCAGGTGTATAATCCATTGAGCCAATGACATTTCTGGTAAATGGCAATGTTACATTATGTTCAGCAGCACGATCTGTAAGTATTGGCTTATTGTTATACCACTCTGCCCCATAAACGGCTTCCATAGTCATCAGATGAGGATAAGTCCTTTGCCATCCACGAGGAATAGTAGCTCCATGAAAATTGACCATTAATTTATATTTAGCTGCATCTTCCAGCAAATCAATATAATAATCCATATTAGACGAATAATCATCAGAAGAAAAAAATCAATCTTAACCCCTACTACACCTGACTTTTTGAAGCCAAGTATATTTTTTTATTCTGTTTTCCTTACTATTCAAGCGGTAAAGAGGACCCGGCCCCATCCAAGCAGTTGACGAATTATACCAAATCATAGGCTTTATATTTCGACTAAGAGAATAGGTTATCAAATCTTCAATATCTCCACCGTTTGACATTTCATTCCATTCCGCATCTATCAGACTATATGGCCACTTCATATCAACAGCCAAGTCAATGTAGTCTTTTACAATCTTGAAATTTTTGGAACCATGATTATGCGCCCAGTATACCCATGATGCAGAGCCCGGCATAATCCAACTTGTATCAGAAATTTTGTTAGGTTCAGAGACATCTGTTACCAAAGTAGATTCTACAATATCAGACAAAGAACCTATCATAAGAACTCTCCATGGCGATGTGAATGAATCACCCAAGGCTAATTTATCATCTGTCATCCGCACTTGATATTGATTCATATCATTTCCATTATACAATCTGGAACCACTATGTCCACGAAGTATATTGGCCTCAGTTATCAACACAAACAATGAATCGGCTGGTTCCAAAAGTAATGGATAGCCCCACATATTGTCTTTGCCTCTTTCTGCTCTGGTTTTCAATGGATAGAAACCTTCATAACCAACAGAATAATTCTGTATCCATCTTTTCGTTCCTTCTGGAATATAGTAAGCTGTATGTTCAGATGTCAGACTATCCTTATCTTGAACAGATGGTAAGCTATATCGAAATACAATCCCGTCATCGTAAGCCCTGAAAACGATATCTAAGGTTTCTGCCTTCTCATTCTCAAACCGAAATATCCTTTCATTTCCTCTATTCTGACAATGACTTTTTTACCGGTAAGCATCACATAATCATCTTCAATTAGTTTAGTACGGACACAGATTTCAACCTGATGTTATCGGTAAAATGACATAAGCTGGGTTTCCAAGCCAATTCGGGTATCAGATAGAACCCTTCTGGAAGTTTTACCATCTTTGTACTTCTACATTAAAAAGACTTTGCCAAAACCGTCTTTTTCAGTATCTTCCTTTATTTCAACAGAAAGACATATCTTCCCATTAGAGAAATCACACCTGTATCTTTTTGAGAACAAGAACAGAATGGAATACAAATGAGCACATAAAGCAGTAATTCATAACTTAAACAATTAAAGGAATGTTTCATACACTAAACAGTTAATATAAATAAATAAACTCATCCACATCGATATACCCCTGCATCCGCTATATTATTAAAACAGTAAATCCCAATGCGGCTTCCCCGGTAATATCCCCATTCAAGTTGATATACCTCTCCGAACGGGGTAAACTTCCTGCCATCTGTACTATATGAAAATTGGCTTTTTCCATCCAGCCCCCATACAGATTTAACCCACACCTTGTTTCCCTTTATCGCAGGACCTGTGATTTTCTCTTTATTGGTCTGAAATTCCAGATTCCGGTCTTTGCCGGACTGGCGTACCCCACCATGGCATAACTCTTAGAGTAATGACACAGTCCGGCTTTCTGTCCGTCAACCATGCCTCAATGTTCATTTTTACAATAACCTCATTTTGTTTGTACGAAAACAACGCTGAGTCAAGGTATTTCCCCTTTCAGCAAATTATCCGTGACTAATGGACGAAAAGCTTTTAACCGCAAATTGCCTGGTCTTTCCGTTAATGACCACATCTCGTCCCGGGGCTGGTAGTTCCATTCCCATTGAGGAGAAAGTACCGACTTGCTAAAATCATCAGATGATTGTGGAGTCCGAACCGGATACTCATTGAAGGCTTGGCCGCTTGCCATACCATTGTGCCAATGCCATCCTGCCCAACCTCACCAATAATCGGCCAACCATCGACCCAATATACCGGTAGCAGACTAGCAACCGACTGCCCAGTCACCCGTACCATGGTGGGTAAAAAAAATACCACTTCTGTCAGGACCTTCAACAAGTCCGCCTTGATTAGGCTCTATTATATTCACGCTGTACATGACTTAATTGTTTTCCTTTCAAGATATGGTCCTGTAATTGAAGAAGAACGTTGCATCATGATATATCTACCGCCATTTTTAACTTCACTGAAAAAAATGATAATATGTTCCGTTGATTTTATAAAGTTTACTTGCCTCGCGACCATACCCCTCATTAATTAATATTTTAGAGTTTTCGATCAAGGTCTTCCCATCAGGTGTCATCCGGTACAGGTAAGTTTTGTATTTATCAGCAAAATGGGTACTACAAAATATAGTTGCCCGTCATCGTCAAAGAAAGGACAACAGTCATCCCATCCCTTTTCTGCTTTACACAGTGCAACGGTTCCACGGTCCCGCAGGATCGGTAGCTGTCGACATAAAATAACCTTCATCCGGTGTACCGAAATACACATAGAATTTTCCCTGATAATAACGAATTGCCCCTGCCCAAATACCTCGGCCATAACGATTCATACGCGTCCAGTTCATTTCTTCACTGATCTGTCTCAGATCAGAAACCACATGACCTTAATCGTCCAGTTCACCAAATCCTTGGAATGTATGATCACCATACCTGGGGAATATTGAAAGGTAGAAGAAATAGCATAATAATCATCCCCACACGAATACAATCAATGTCACTGTAATCGGAAGGAAGGACAGGATTACAATAGGTGCCATCTTCCTGATCGCCCCAAGTTGTCCATTCTCCCCCACTTGTAATCATTCTGTGCAAAATACATTTACTGTTAATAAAGTAAAAATCAATACTACAATACATGTGTTGGTTTTCATATTCTTTCTTATATTCATACACTGTGTTACAGGATTATCCTGAATTCTTTTTTTATTCTCAATCTCTTTCAAATAATATACCACAAATGTAGCAAATCAATATCTTATATTATAGGATTAATACGATTTAGAATAATATAATATCGACATAAACAGCTATAGCGGAATTAATCATAAAACAATATCGACATTTTATTTAAAATTATCGATATCAAAAGAGTAATATCTATTTTTATTTATCTTTATCTCTACATTAATAAAACCCTGTATACTATGGCATCATTCGTCGATAAATTGCACCCGCTTGTATTGAACATAGGTTTGGCTATTCATAATGCCGACTGGAACTGGAAAATGTCAGTAGCCCTTTCACACGTTTATACTATGTGACAGAAGGTACGGCACAAATCTTAATATCAGGTAAAATCCAGATTTTAAAAGCCAACCACATGTATTTTATTCCAGCGTTTACCAAACATAGCTATATCTGCAACTCTTATTTCTCCCACTATTATCTGAATATCTATGAAGAACACCAGTCAGACAACAACTTACTGGACAATTGGGATTTTCAATAGAAATACCTGCTACCGAACTAGATTTGGCATTATTTCAGCGGCTCTGCGCTATAAATCCACATATGACCTTACAGAAGTCAGACCCTACTTCTTACGATAACAATTACACACTTATGCAGAATCTGCTAAAAACAAACAACGAACATTATCCGAAAAAGTAGAGTCAAGAGGTATTGTATACCAATTGCTAGCACGATTTCTACAAAGAGCTCAAATAAAAATGGTATTAAAAGATAACCGGATAGAAGAAGCCATCCACTACATCCGTAAGCACATAAATGAAACTATTGAATTAGGAGTATTAGCAGAGAAATCCGGCTTATCAAAAGACCATTTTATTCGCCTATTCAAAAAAGAGACAGGAGATACACCTTTAAGATATATTATCCGCAAAAAAAAGAGAAAGCTCAGCTCATATTAATAACCGATGATATGTCAATCAAAAATGTTGCATTAAATCTAGCATTTGAAGATTATTCATACTTCAACAGGTTATTCAAAAAAATCACCGGCGTTACTCCCCAAGAATATCGTACCTCTTATCATTCTTAATAAAAAAGGAATAGCGTAGAAGGTGCTATTCCTTTTTTCATTAACAAATAGTAAACGATTACATAGTCTCAACTAATCTTCATAAAGATAAAACATACGTTCCATCAATTTCCATTTCTCCGCAGACGAGTTCAAAGGCGAACATTCTTGAAATCTGGATACATACTTTTCCCAGTCAGCCTGTCGCGGAAGATGAGATAATTTATCCATAGCTATCTCCCAGTCAAAGTCAAGCGGAGTTTCTATAATCATAAAGAGTTGTGATCCCAATATATAAATTTCCATTTCCAAAATGCCTACAGCACGAATTCCCGCCTAATTTCCGGCCAAGCTTTTTCTTCACTATGTATCTTACGATACTCTTCAATCAGCATCGGATCATTTTTCAAGCTTAAAGTTTGGCAATACCTCTTCGTCGGTATGTCATACTCTTTCATTTTGTATCCCTGAATATGCGGCATGACAGTGCTTTCTATTTTCTAATCTTAAAAACAGGAGCTATATTTTTCAATGACTTATTTGGAATATTGACAATAAGTCCCTTTATCTGTACGTGAGAAAGGTACTTTTTCCGTAACCAAGCAATTCAACTTTACTTATCTTATTGGGATATAGTTCATTCCCTTCCGCTAAAGATTTAATTAATATTTTTCCCATCTTCGGGCCATTCCAAGACTGTAGCATACAGATTTTTCTCTGTCTGTGTAAAACGTATTTCTTTTGCATCGGCTTTACTATAGGCCCCTTCGTTAAATCCCTGTGCTTTAAGTTGAACATTTCCTTCCGCTATAGGTCCCTCTCCAAATACTTTCCAAGGACGTGTATCATAGATTGCTTCTTTATTAATGTTCATCCAAGCACCAAATTCATTCAATATTTTTCTTCTTTTTCATCAAAAGTTCCATCTGCACGCAACGGAACACTTAAGAGCAAGTTACCATTTTTGCTGACAATATCAACTAATAATTTTACAACGTCAGATGCTGACTTATATTGGTTATTATCATATACAGACGTACTGTAGTGCCATCCGCCAAGGCACGAACATGACTGCCAGGATTCATCTATTATTTTATTTGGAGCTCCACGTTCTACATCCCATACCAAGGCTTTACGTTGATCAGCATCAAGCATCTTACCAAACATTACAGCATTCAATTTACCCTTTGCGTAGACATATTATGATTATAGAAATGCGCGGCAATCTTCAATCCCGCATCACTTATAGGATAAAAAGGTGCCACTGTTACATCAAAATATAATAAATCCGGATTATAGCGGTTTATTACATCAAGTGTACGGTTATAGAAATTAGTACAATACTCCTGTGTCGGCAAACAAACTCCATTTCCCCATGCCCATTGCCTGTGAATTGCACCATTATCCCAACTATTCTGACTCAACGGATGATTCTGAGCATACAAATCCTGAGGATCATATCCTTCCCACCATTTTCCCTTGCCATCAGCTTTCGTTAATTTCCCATCATATGGGACACCTTTTTAGGTCCTTGAGTATCCTGTCTTTCACCTGTTTCATACCAACTCCAGGCATGATCAGCATGCAGGCTGACGCCAAAATAAAGTCCATGTTTACGCGCTGCTTTCTCCCATCCTTTCAATATATCTTTTCTGGTCCCATATTGACAGAGTTCCATGGTTGGTATTTACTATCCCAAAGGTCCATGTTATCATGATGGTTACCCAAAGCAAAAAAATACTGAGCACCTATTTTTTTATAGAATGCAACCAACTTATCAGGATTCCATTTTTCAGCCTTCCATAACGGAATAATATCTTTAAAGCCAAATTCAGAAGGATGACCGTAATTCGCTACATGATGCCGATATTCTCGTGAATTTTCCATATACAAATGACGAGCCATCCAATCACCGCTTCCTTCCACGCATTGAGGTCCCCAATGAGCCCAAATACCAAACTTTACATTTCTGAACCATTCCGGTACTTTATAATTAGACAATGACTCCCAAGTAGGTTGGAATTTTCCTTGCATCATAGGTTCATCTTGTTCCGAAACAGGAACTTGATAATTTTGAGCAGATAAAGTCCCCGCCACGAACAATAAAGACAGTAACAGTAGTTTTTTGTTTTCATAAATATTACGATTGAATTATTGATTACAAACGTACTGCTTTTTTAGTAGACATTAATAGGATGAATACGATCTACGATAAGACAATATCGACATCTATCGTAATCAGGAAAGCATATAGCTGATTACTGTCCATACAGTTCTCATATTGCCATCTTCCTCTTTGGCTTATTAATAAATATTCCATTCCCAGATACCGGGAACTCCTTTTAGGATTTTAATTCTCAGATAACGGAACCTTTTATTCAAGACATCGGTATGTGGTGAACACATCTTCCTATCTTGATGGACAGCGAACTCTTGCCAGACTTTTCCATCCATCGATGCTTCAATAACATAAGCATGTCCGGCAGTAGGGCGTACAAAATAAATTTCACTGCGTCTGACCTTCTTTACAGTACCCAAATCTGCCACAATCCATGGATTAATACTATCTTCGGCAGCAGCCATCCATCGGGAACCATTTGCCCCGTCCACCGCAAAGGAAGGAACAAAATATTCTGTCCGCAGACATGTCGGGTCTTTCATCGGTTCAATCTTCAACGGCACTTCAATACTAGACGCATAAACAGTATCTATTTTTATTTTTTTATCTGATTTCACCTTCTTCAATGCCCCACTCCATCCATTGTTAGTTCGACAGGCGAATCAAAGTACCGCTTCATTAAATTTCAGTTGATTCACATATGTCTGACGGTTTGTACTTCGCCTGCCAAACTCTAAATATGCGAAATAATAATTATCCGTACCCTCAAGATGAAAGACACAACCATGTCCCGGTCCGAAGATTCCCCGTTCATAATTGGTAGTAGATATTATATCCTGTTCAGGAGCTTCAAAAGGTCCCATAGGGGAAACCCGGCTCATTACATACGCATATTGATATTTCTCCCCTCCGATAGTGTACAAATAATAATATATTCTTTACGTTTGAAAAGATAGGTCCCTCAGAGTACTCCTTGCGAGGAGTAGAAATTACCTGTACTACAGAATCCACCGTAATCATATCCTCGTTGAGTTTGGCTACATGCCTTCGTCCCCAAAACACATAAGCCTGCCCATCGTCGTCAACAAAGATTTCAGCATCAATCCCGCCCGGATTCTTACTCTGCATAAAGTAGAAGGAGTAAAAGGCTTATAGAATTCGTCTTTCCCACGTGCCAGTTTAAACGGTCCTTCAGGCTTATCAGCTACAGCAGGATACATATACCCATTGATAGTGGGATATATATAATATTTACCATTAGCAAAAATTGCTTTTTACTGGGAGCCCAATACTTCTCCTTTGCAGCCGAAGGGAAGTAAGTTCCATCAAAACTCCAGTGTACAAAGTCTTTTGATTTTCCATACTACCGGAGGGCCTGATGTTTTAAGTCCCTGCCCATAGCCATCAGTAGTGGCATAGCAATAAAAGACACCATTAATTTCCTGAATACTGCATCGGCAATCATATCCGAATCAATGCATTGCCAAAAGGATTATTGTGCTGAGCTTTCACTTTCCCTAACAAGATCATTACCAGCACAAAACTAAAAAGATCTGTTTGGTACAGCCGTGTCCGTAGTCCGTAGCATCAGTCTATGATCATCCGCATCGCTCAGGATGGCTTCGTACAGACGCATGGTTTCCTGCTTGTCACCTCCGAAGAAATCTACTTTGATCCCTTTTACTCCTATATTATGCAGCCATTTCATTTCCTTTTTACGGATAATGGGATTGTCCATATAGTTGGTAGGACCTTGCACTATATCATTCCAGTAGCCGCTGGAACTATACCATAAAAATACATCTACATTTTTACTGTGTGCATAGTCTATGAAGTCTTTCATACGTTCACGGCCGATGTTGGTATCCCACCAGTTGTCTATCAATACATATTCATATCCCATGCGGACACAAGAAATTAGTAGTCTGCTCCGGAAAGCGGAAACCTGTTTGTTCTTCCTTCACCGTCACACTCGCTTTTCCTCCCTGATGCGGCAAAGTATAGCGGAAAGCCACATCATTATCACTCACCCGAAAATAACTCCCAGCTTTTGTCCCTGCTCATTCTCTAAATGACAAGTCAGTTCATTGGCACGGTAATGTACGTTGGAAACTTTGATACGTGTCTGTTGATAAACAGTATCGATCTTGTCGACGGAATGTCCGGTCAGTTTAAGATTCTTCGTAAAATCACCGATATTGGTATTCATGCCTAAAGGAGACTTTTCCAACATCGTCTTTCCGTTGTAACTCACAGAATAACAAGGCTTCGTCTCGTTTTGCACAAATACCGCCAACTGCAACTTTTCGTCCGGTCCTTTTACAACCACATCCTGTGCTGCAAGAGTGCTTATACCAAGAATCGCTGTCAAAGTGCTTACAAGTTTCTTCATAATATTATTTTTCTTTTATGATTAAATGTCCTCATTGTAACAAAAAGCAAAAATAGAGAATATAATTATATTCGCATACAAACTTTCATCGTTTGCATGATTTCCCCCTTTTTTGATTGATATGCAGACATTCCCTCCCGAAACCCTTTACAAAAAAAGAACAGTTTATCCAAGTATAACCCCGACTTTTTTTATCTTTGCATCATCGAACATCATAATCCTTATCCCAATGGCGGCAAATAACCAGAAAAACACTCGAATACTACTATTCCTCCTCCTGTGTATCAGGATGACACTGACGGTGGACGCCAACGACTTCCTGTTTACATCGATCAACACGGCACAAGGATTGAGCGACAACCAGATACGCTACATACTCCAACTCCCCGACGGAAGAATGGTATTCACCACCAACGGGAATGTCAATCTGTATGACGGCGTACATTTCAGCTACCTTCACCGCACGGCAGAAGACATTTCCCCGCTGAAACAGTATGAAGGATGTTACCGCATCTATCAATGCGGAGATTCACTCCTATGGATTAAAGATTATCATAAACTGATGTGCATCGATCTCCATCAAGAAAAATACATACCTCACCTTGACTCCTATTTCCGGGGAAAAAGAGATACACGAACCGGTAGAAGACCTTTTCGTCGACAATTCGGGACGTATCTGGCTACTTACTTCTCAGGAGTTGCGGGAAGTGGAAACGGGCATCCGCCTCACCCTGCCGGAGAATGAACATCGAAAGCTACAGGACATACATTCGGATGAACTTGCGGTTTACCTATTCTATCATACCGGTGAAGTCGTTTGCTACGACCCGAAAACCGGGAAACAGTTGTATGACAGAGCTGCTTATCCCGCCTCGGAACAGGAGGACTTCAACCGTACTTCTCTCGTTGTCAAAAGCCCAAAAGGATTCTACCAGTTACGCAACGGCCGCAAAGGAGGATTCTTCTACTTTAATCCCCAAAACCGGACATGGGAGAAGCTGTTCGAACAGAACTACACGCTCAACACCCTGATCATCACTCCACAGGGCGATAAAGCTTATATCAGTTGTGTTCACGGTTTCTGGATCATCGACCTCCAAAGCAGGGAACAGCAATACATCCCCGTACTGAAACAAAGAAGGGAAAGCTCGTTTCGACCGAAGTCAGCACCATCTTTCAGGATGCCCAGGGCGGATTATGGGTAGGCACACTCAATCGGGGATTACTCTATCATCATCCTGCCACACACAAACTGATTCACGTCAGCCGCACTGCTTTCCCCGCATCACCGGAAGAGGACATCGCCGTCAAAGCTTTTGCAGAAGATGATCACGGCAATATCTATCTGAAAAGCCATTCCACAATCTATCAGCTAGCTGTCAATCAGGACGGTTCACGGACTCTGCTGCCTGTACCAGCCTTATCGGTCTCTGCAGAATTGGCAAAGGAATTAGATCAAAGAGGTGGAAACAAATATTACAGAAAGCAATCATACACCGCTCTATGCACTGACACACGTGGCTGGACATGGGCAGGGACAGCCGACGGACTGGAACTCTTCACCGATCAAGAGCAAACACCGGATAGCAAACCGACCACACAAACAGCAGATAATCACCCCGCCTCATCCAATCCCCAAGCCCACCGCATTTTCTATCGTGAAGACGGACTGAGCAATAACTTCGTACAATCAATCATCGAAGACAGAAACAACTATATCTGGGTAACTACCAGCAATGGCATTTCACGCATCCATATCAATCCGGAGAATCAGGAAATCGGCTTTACCAACTTCAATCAACTGGACGGGGCTTTAGAAGAGGAATATATACAGGGAGCTATCTTTGAATCTTCGGATGGTACACTCTATTTCGGAGGCATCGACGGCTTTACCATTTTCCGTCCCGACCATGAATCCGCCACTCCGGGCCTGTCCTTACAAACCGGTTTTCACCAACTTACATCTCTATGGTGAAAAAGTAAACACGAGAGAAAAGTACGGAAACCGCATCATCCTGCCACAAGCCGCCCCTTACACAAAGGAGCTAGAACTGGACTATAACCAGAACTTTCTGACCTTCGAATGTTCGGCACTGAACTACGTGAACAGCGAACGCACCTACTACCGCTACCAACTGGAAGGCATCGACAAACAATGGATGAACGCTTTCGCCAGCGGACAAGGGAATGCAACAGTCGGCAACGGCATCCTACAGGCCTCCTATACCAATTTACCGCCGGGAGAATATACATTCAAAGTCGCTGCATCCGACAACCAGTTACAATGGAACGATAACATCACAAAGATACACGTCATCATCCACGCTCCCTGGTGGAAAACGACTACCGCCTACGTTCTGTATACGGTCATCGTGTTACTGATTGTCTTAGCAAGCATCCGCCTCTATATCTATCAGACCAAGAAAAGATGAAACAGCAACATAAAGAAGAAATCCTGCTGCTCCGCATCCGCAACCTGATAGAGCAATGCAACAGCTATGAAGCCGAACAGAAAGCCCGTTCGGAGAAGAAAAGCCACCCTTCCGTCTGCGACAGGAACGAAACGGCAGATGATAATGAAAAGCCAAACGGCATAGAACCGGACAGTGCAGAATCCGCCTTTTAGTGCAAGCGATAGAACTGGTAGAAAAGAACCTTGACGTCAACGGCTACTCCAGAGCAACTAAGCCGTGACCTCTGCATGGAACGCACCGGACTCTACCGCAAACTGGTGACTTTGCTCGACCAGTCCCCAGCCTCTTTATCCGCAACATCCGCCTCCAACGAGCAGCGCAACTACTTGCCGAAGGCAAACTGAGCGTAACCGAAATAGCGGAGCGTACCGGCTTCAGCAGTTCCAGCTACCTAAGCAAATGTTTTCAAGAAATGTATGGATGCCGTCCCTCGGAATATACGCCGGAGAAAGCGAAGAAATCAACCTGATTGTTGTTTGTTTCAACATAGCTATTGTCCGCAAAACGTCCTTCCATCCTACCTTTGCCGTATCATAAAGCACTTAAAGAAACCATGAAAATGAATCTAAGAAAAACAGGCATCCTGTTGGCATGGGCCATGATCATTGCCGCAAACGGTACGGCACAAAACGTACAACGCACTTCCCAAGGCATCAAGTATGCAGCACAAAGGGATGAACGTCAGTGTAGAATTTTATTCGCCTTCCATCATCCGGGTATATAAAACGCCCGGCGAGACAGCTTCCGACAAAAGAAAGCCTCGTTGTCATCAAAGCACCGGAACAAACCCCGGTTTCCTTCGGTGAAAACGGGAAAAATGTAACATTGAGCAGTCAGATGATACAAGTGGAAGTGAACCCCGAAACAGGCGGCATCCACTTCTTCGACAAACTAGGGCAACGGCTGCTGACCGACAAAGACTACGGTACAGAGCTTACCCCTTTCAATGACGCAGGCGCCCCCCCCTACAATCTCCGTCAGGCTTTCCTGCTGGATAAGGACGAAGTGATCTACGGTCTGGGGCAACAGCAGACCGGCAAAGTGAACCAACGCAATCAGAAACTCTTTCTCCGCAACCAGAACATGAGTATCTGTATCCCCTTCATCCACTCCATCAAAGGCTATGCCCTCTACTGGGACAATTACTCTCTACCACCTTCCTCGACAATCCGCAAGAAACCTCCTTCGACTCGGAAGTAGGCGACTGTGCCGACTACTACTTCATCTACGGCGGCAACGCCGACGAGTCATAGCCGGAGTACGCGACCTGACCGGACAAGCCCCGTTGTATCCTCTCTGGACACTGGGCTTCTGGCAATGCCGTGAACGCTACAAAAGTCCGGACGAACTGTGCGAAGTCGTAGACAAATACCGGGAACTGAAAGTTCCTCTGGATGGAATCATCCAAGACTGGCAATACTGGGGCTGCAACGAGAACTGGAACTCCATGAAATTCCAGAATCCACGCTACATCAACAAGATGGGTGACCCGGAATACATGAAATTCCTCCCGAACGGAGAAGACAAAAACGCCGACTACGGCACTCCCCGCATCAAAAGCCCCAAAGAAATGATCGACTACGTGCACAAGCAGAACGCCCACATCATGATCTCCGTATGGGCCTCCTTCGGCCCGTGGACAGAAATGTATCAGAAGATGGACAGTCTGAAAGCACTGCTCCACTTCGAAACGTGGCCGCCCAAAGCCGGAGTAAAACCTTATGACCCGTATAATCCGGTAGCACGGGACATCTACTGGGAAGCAATGAAAAAAGAACATCTTCGACCTCGGCATGGACGCCTGGTGGCTCGACTCCACCGAACCGGACCACATGGATATCAAAGATCAGGACTTCAACACGCAGACCTATCTGGGTTCTTTTCCGCAGGGTACACAACGCCTTCCCCTTAATGTCCAACAAAGGCGTATATGAACACCAACGCGCCACTACTTCCGACAAACGCGTATTCCTGCTTACCCCGTTCCTCCTTCCTCGGACAGCAACGGTATGCTTCCCATTCATGGAGCGGAGACGTAACTTCCGAATGGTCCGTCATGCGCAAGCAACTAGCGGCAGGACTGAACTATGCGTTATGCGGCATCCCGTACTGGAACACAGACCTAGGTGGCTTCTTCGCATGGAGATATAACAATAACGTAAACAACATCGCCTATCATGAACTGCGTCCGCTGGTATCAGTGGGGAGTATTCCAGCCGATCATGCGTTCACACAATTCCAGTCCGGTAGCCGTAGAAATCTACCAGTTCGGCAAGAAAGGCGACTGGTCATACGATGCACTGGAAAAATACACTCACTTACGTTACCGCCTGTTACCATACATCTACAGCACTTCCTGGGAAGTGACCAGCAAAGCAGGCAGCATCATGCGCCCTCTCATGATGGACTTCCCGAAAGACAAGAAAGTGCTCGATATGGACACCGAATATATGTTCGGACGCAACTTCCTGGTTCGCCCGGTGACGGATTCATTGTATACATGGCAAGACAAGAAGCAAAACGGTCATCAGAAAGACATGAGCAAAATCGGAAAGACCGATGTTTACCTTCCCCAAGGTGCCCGCTGGATCGACTTCTGGACCGGGCAAACACTGGAAGGCGGACAGACCCTGCAACGTGAAGTCCCGATTGACATTATGCCGATCTACGTCCGTGCCGGCTCTATTCTCCCCTGGGGGCCCGCCGTGCAATACTTTACGGAAAAGAAATGGGACAATCTGACCATCCGTATCTATCCGGGAGCGAACGCGGAATTTACCCTTTACGAAGATGAGTTCGACAATTACAACTACGAAAAGGAGCTTACTCCACCATCACCTTGAAATGGAACGACCAAGACCGTACACTGACCATCGACGACCGGAAAGGCAGCTATAAAGGAATGCTGAAAAGCCGCAAGTTCAACCTCATAGTTGTAGAACCGGGAAAAGGCTGTGGCGACGGAGATTCAACCACCTTTGACAAATCCATCTCCTATAGAGGTAAGAAAGTGATTGCCAAGCTATAAACTGACGATAATCAGATAACTAACACGAGTTCGATATGGTCCATCTTGTTGGATTATATCGAACTCGTGTTCCTTAGTAAAAAACATACTTCTTATTGTCACTTATCACCTTTTGAGGATAACCTACTGATTATTAGCCATCATTGGGTGATAATAAGTGGTGATAATAGGGTGACAATAGCCATACATCACACATTTTATTGTCACCTTTCCCCATCCTATTACTTGTTACTTATTACGTTCCCCTATATCCAGCCCCTAACCTTATACAACAAATACCATATACTACCGGTATCTTTCACTTATAGTGCCTTTATTCTTCCATTAAGACACTGATATTGTTAGTTGTTCACGGCCGTGGCTGGTGAAAAGAGTTGATCACGACCGTGAGCAATGCTCTTCACGGATGTGATCAGACCTGTTCACGGCCGTGAACAACTAAAGATATCGGTGTCTTATTCCTACTTTCCCTATAGGAAAAAGCAAAGATGCAAGAGGTTAAAGAGAACTTTAGTACTATCTTACGGCTGATTACACTATAGACAGCAAACGAACTACCCATTCGGTGAAAGATGAAAACCATCTTTTCTATTATGAAGAAGAAAAGAGAAGGTACAAAAGTCAATAATACCTAAACCTGGACTGACTAAAAAGTCGATTCTATCTCGAATCTCCTCCTTCGGGAAGGAGGAGTGGTCGCAGACCGAGGTGGTAGGAGAAATAATGTTTGTACCTATTTCTTTGTAAATGATAGGATTATGTATTCACCTACCACCTCCCCCTACGGGTACTCCTCCTTCCCGAAGGAGGAGATTTAAGATACTATTGACTTTTTAGTCAGCCCCTACCCACAGGGGGGGGAGATGATAGGTGAGCACCCCTCCCCCAAAATAAACTAACCCCTATTGAAAACCAGTTTATTGCTTATTTTTTCCCTTTTGTGTCTTCAAGCGGATGACCGTGAACGAATAAGCAGGCAATTCCTGCTTGAAGCTGGTTCCTGCCTCTATCGTATCCGTCACCGGAAGCGGAGTCGTCTCGGGTGCACCTGCCAATACAGTCCGCGTAGCGGAAGACTGGATACCATCCATTCCCGGCAACCGGACATCGGTCTCTATGCTGACGGGCAACAGATTCACCGGTTTCACAATCACATCCCCGTCTTACTGTCCCGAACGATGGAAGAACCAACACGGAGTTTTACGCGACCGTCCTGATTATCAAGGTTTATCTGTGAAGGGATGTAATGGTCGCCTGCGTTCTGACCGTACAGTTTCTGCACATAGTATCCCGTTGTCGGTCTTACTTCCCGATTGTTGAAGTAGATCAGGTCCGGATTCCACTGCGTCCGTCCGTCTTTTGCCAGCAGAGGAGCATAAGAACTCATGTGCACTACATCTCCATTCCGTTCCAAAGCAGCCAGATAAAGTGCTTCGGTCAAAGCTGTTTCCATATTCGCTCTGCGTCCGGGGATGTGAGTGGCATATTCGCCCAGATATACTTTCGTTTTTTAGAGCGATCGTACTTGTCATAGAAGTCCTGATTGTGCAGGAACCATCCCGGAGACTGATAATAATGTTCGTCTACCATCGGAACACCGAGTTTGTCCGCCAGTTTCCAGCCTTCCACATAGTCTGTTCCCTCATTGAAAGGACCTACTGTGCCGACAACGATTATCTCCGGATATTTCTCTTTGATAGCAAGGTATATCATCGTGAAGCGTTCTTCGAAGACATCGGTGATCAAGTCTTCATTGCCGATGCCGATATTTCAGATTGAAAGGCTTCGGATGACCGGATTCGGCACGTATCTTGCCCCATTTGGTTTTCTTTGCATCACCGTTCGCCCATTCTATCAGGTCGAGGATATCCTGAATGTAAGCACCCATCTCGCTCATCGGGATACCGCCTTGCTGACCGCCTCTCAAATCGCCATGACAGGCGGAATTCTGACAAGGTACACCTGCCGCCAGCACCGGAAGCGGTTCCGCACCTATATCTTCGCAGAACTGGAAGTATTCATAATAACCCAGTCCCATGCTCTGATGATATCCCCAAAGGTTACGGGCAGGTTTACGGGCTTCCAGCGGTCCGATAGTATTTTTCCATTGATAGATGTTCTTCAAACCGTCTCCATGAGCCACGCAGCCTCCGGGGAAACGGACAAAGCGCGGGTGCATATCGGCAAGTGTCTGGGCAAGGTCGGGACGCAAACCGTTCTTTCTGCCTTTGAATGTATTCTGCGGGAAGAGAGAAATCATATCCAGTTCGATTTCACCTGCCGATTGCGGGTGAAGTTCCAGACGGGTATCGGCGGACGCTTTCGCTGTCAGCACTGCTTTATACGTTTTCCACGAACGGGAAGAGACGGTAACTGTCGTTTCACCCTGTACGGTGCCGTCGGCATCTACGAGGCGTACCAGTAGTTTTCCGGACTTGCTACCTTCCGGGATACGGGCAAACAGGGAGAAATCATATTTCTCGCCTGCTTTAAGGGCGATTCCGTCAAAACCGGTGTTGGTCAGGGCAGCTCCCGGCTGGTTCGTCTTCAAGACGGCATAATGCGGATTGTTCGGATGGATAGGGTCCGAAGTCGATATGGTAAAGGTGGCGTTTTCTCCTTCCAGCTTCCATGAATGGGTGCTGTTCCAGTTCTTGTCCCCTTCACGGTCGGACGGCTCGTATTCGAAGTCCCGGTTCTGGATCAGTTCGGCATACAGGCCGCCGTCGGCGGAGTAGTTGATGTCTTCGAAGAAGATACCCATCAATAAGTCGCTGATTTCTTTTGTTTCTTCCGGTTGTGTGCTGTGACGGTGGCTTTGACCGATTTCAGTCCGGCAAAGCGTTCTTTATCCTGTACAGGGCGTTCGCCATACAGGAGTTACGGTATTGGTTCCGTTCGTAGGTTTGGGTCAGTCCGTCCACTACCGACCAGGGCACTTGGCTGACAGTTCCCGTTTCTTCGTGTCCGGCAATCTTTGCTTTGACTCTTGTTCCTTCAAAATCGGAAGTCGTACGGGGATATTGCTGAGCTTCCCAGTAGATCAGGTCTTTTGATCTGGCCTGACCGTATCCATCGTGGTCGTTCAACTTCCAGACACAGAGCCATTCCCCGCCGGGGAGTTGTTTCAGATTCGGGTCGAGCATCTTCTTCTGCGATCCCCAACGGCTGTAATCGCAACGAAGATAGCCGTAGTTTCGTCCTATTTCAAACCAATGTTTTCCGTCCATGCTCCATGCAAAGCGGAGTCCGCTACGGCCGTCGTCACCTCGGGTGGCGTAGGCAAAAAAGGGATACTGAATCGGGAGTAGCAGTCGTTTCATGCGTTGCGGCAAATGCGGCCGGCTGCAATGATAATAATAATACACTAAATAGTAGAAGTAAATGTTTCATGGTATAAATTATAATATAAGATCTCTGCAAAAAAAGAGTATGTATTCACTAAAAAGATCTGATACTCTGTTATTTCCTGTTTTCCCAATGACTTCTCAGTTTGGCGGCTTCTTCTTTTGTCAAATGGATCACCGCGCCGTGTTTGGGCGACGAGAAATTAGTCGTCTTCATCACTCCTTCGTTGAAACGTCCCAGGTTCTTGAAATTCACGAAGTCGGAAGTCTCGATGAAAGCGAAGTTATGGGGGGTTGATGCCGTAGACGTCGTACATCAATACCCATTTGTCTTCTCCGATACGCTTCCAGAGGTTGGGAGCTTCGCAGGCCCTGGGTTCGAAGTCGTACCAGCGAGGGTCATATTCGTAATCACCGTTGATTCGGTCTGACACGGCCTGTTTGATTCCGGCGCCTCCGTCGTGCGAAACGTAGAACATGCGATACCGGTCGCCTACCTTGGTGATGTCACCGTCGATAGCCGATATTTTCTCGTTGGGATACTCGAAGAGGATTTGCGGGAGTGTCTCTATCCGGTCGAAGTCATCATTGACATAGACATAGTACAGTTTGTTCGCCTCGTTCTTGAAAAACGCATGGTGAAGTAAATCATCAGTTTGCCTTTTTGTGCATCGTAAGTCACTTCGGGTGCCCATACGCAGCCGATTTCACCCAAGCCTGCCGATAACAGGTCGAAACGGGCATTGGTACGTTTCCAGTTTATCAGGTCCCACGATTTCATAAGTACCAGTCCGCGGTTATTTCCCCAGCCGTATTCTTTTCCGTCACGTTCCCATTCGGTATCACGGAAGCCGTCTTTCTGCGCATAGATGTGCAGGTCGGTCATGGAAAGGTAGAAAGCTCCGTCCGGTCCACGGAAGATGTGCAGGTCACGGATACCTTTTTGCAGGGCGATGGTATCTCCGGCGATCACCGGTTTGCCGTCGTTCAAGGCAGTAAATGTATATCCGTCGTCACTGACGGCCATATAAAGGCTGTGCGTCTCGTCTTTATGGAAGACCATCAAGTAAGCCCCCCATGTCCTTTTCCTGCGGGATGGCGTTACGGTAACGGAACTGACGGAAGCCGGCGCTGCCTTTTCCGGAGGAAAGCAGTCCGATGCGTAAAGCGTAGAAGCCGCCGTAGTTGTTATGGTGCAGCTGAGATACATCCATGTTTTCTACCAGCGTAGTCCATTCCTTGCCGTCCTTGCTGACTGCTATCCGGACACTGTTTCCTGATTCTGTATCTTGGCGAGGAAGCGTTTGCCCAACTTGTTAGGGAGGGTAAAGCTGTTTTGCGCGTTTCTGTAGATAGTGAAGTTCTTTCCGTCGGACACGACTCCAGCGTATGCCTTTTCGCTGTAATATAGAAGAAGTCCGGCTGTGTTACCCTTGCCTACGTTGACTTCCACCTGTGTTTCGTAATTTTGTCTTCGGCGGTGGCCAGCAGTAAGCGGGCATCGGAAGGGGTACTTCCTTTCGCATCTATCCATAAGGTCTGTTTCTTGAAGCTGAGCGACTGAGGGGCATATTCTTTCCAGAAAGTCCATTGGAGTCCCGGTTCCGGTCCTTCGAAGTCATCCGAGAGGCTAGTCCGTGTTTGATGGACGGATCGGTCTTGATGGGAGTGGCGGTGGATTTGGTACGATACCATCCATCGGCGGTCCATTCAATCGGTTCGATGAGGGTGGAGCGTCCCAGGGTGTGATAGCCTTTGGCATAGGCATGATATACGATCCACCAGTTGCCGTTCACATCGTCGATCAGTGTGCCGTGTCCTTTCGACCACCAGTTGTCATGGGCACTATAGGTATGCACTACCGGATTATAGGGAGAATTTTCCCACGGTCCGGTGACACTCTTCGAACGGGCGGCAACTGCCATGTGGCTTGTTGCCGGACCGGCCGTTCCTCCCTGTGCGGAAGTCAGGTAATAATAACCGTTATGGTAATTCAGCTTCGGCGATTCCAGACACATACATTCCGTTTCCCAGTGATTGGGATATCGCCAGCCTTCGCTACACTTTCTGTTTTTGGCCGATGGTGGCCAGTCCGTCGTCCGTCAGTCGGATGACTTCTCCTTTGTCAACATATAAATATCTGTTCCCTCCTGATCGGCTATGTGTCCGGGGGTCGATGCCACTCACTTTCAGGTCGATGGGTTTGCTCCACGGGCCCTGATGTCATTTGCCCAGATCACCCAGTTTGTTCCTTTGGCCGGATAATAGATGTAGTATTTTCCTTTGTACTTCAATAAGTCGGGCGCCATTGCAGAGCCTTCGTATTCGGGCATTACGCGACAGACGGGTTCCCAGTTCATCAAGTCACGGGAGTGCCAGATGAGGAATCCGGGAGCGTAGTAAAAGGAGAATGAGTCATGTAATAATCCTCACCATCGCGCATGACAGAAGGGTCCGGATAGTCACCCGATAAAACGACTTTTCGGGTATTCTTGCGAATAGGCCTGTACTGTTGCAGAGACAAGCAAAAATGAACAACAGGAGTTTTTTCATGGTATTTATTTATGGGATATTAGATGGTGTATCTGATGGCTTTACATCTTGTCGGGCTTTCCGTAGGCCTTGTACAAGCGTTTCAGTTCCTTGTCAGTAATCGGCATTACGGTGCCGTGGCGCGGATGGAAGTCCATGCTAATGGCATTGTCTATGACTTTGAAATTCTCCAAATCGGTGCTTTCCGTAAACTGATACTTGCCTTTCATATATACATCGTACATCAGGATGTACTTGTCCGTACCTTATCAGCGGGAAGATGCCGGCACCTTCTACAGCTTCTTTCGTCTGTTGCTTATAATCTTCCGATTCTGTCCATTGTCCGGAAGTCAGGGAGGCGGTGGTTGCTTTTTTAATTCCATTGCCGTCTCCTTCCGTTTTATAGAACAGGTGGTAAAGTCCGTCTTTATAAATGATGTCTCCGTCAATACAGGATTTGCCATTCTTCGGGAGGAACAAAGTTTTGGGTTCTCCTTCTATATCGGTGAAATCTTTGTTAGCGTATGCGTAATAAATAATGTCCGGACCATTACCATGCTGCATTGACCAGTAGACCATGTATTTCTTCGCTTCTTTATCATAAATAGTTTGCGGTGCCCATACCCGCTTCAAATCTTCCTGATTCGGGTATTTCTTCTGGATATTCACGATGTTGGAGGTCCAGTTGACAAGATCTTTCGATTTCAACAGTACCATGGCACGGTTGGAACTCCATCCGTTGCCGGAGACCATGTCGGTTACGACCATGTAAAATGTCTTTCCGTCTTCACAACGAAGAATGTGCGGGTCACGCACTCCACCCGTAGAACTGATTTCACGGGAATCGATGACCGGTTGGTTTCCGTTTAATGCATAGTAGTTGTATCCATCGGGGCTGACAGCCATCCGGATGGCTTCCTCACTCATCCTGTTTCCGGTGAAATAGACAAACAGGTAGGCAGATTGCTGGCTGTATCTGTCAGCACTCCTACTAAAAAAGGAGTGCCAGGAGTAAAGTATATTTTTTCATATTCATTTGAGAGTAAATGCTTATTTATTGAATGCTTTATTATCAAAAGGCCGATATTGGCTTATTATTGGTTTAAACTTGAAATCAGACGGTTTCACATAGACGCGGTATTCACGAATCATGCCCGGAAAGTCCTTTTCGGCACGGGCAGATAACGGAAGCCCGTCACTGTTTCCACTTTGCTCAGGTCGATTACCAGTTGGTGGGGATAAGCGACATTGTCAACAGTCATCCAGAAAGTGGATTCCTGCAAGTCGAATATCTTATCCGCCGTACGGTTTCCGCTACGTGTCTCTTCGCTATCGGCATAACGGATTTTCCAATGTTCGCGGGATACGGGTTTGCCGTCGGCTCCCAGCACATCGAACTCTGCAATAGCGGCAATATTGTTATTGGCTTGCGGAGAGAGTGCTTCCAGACAGAAGAAACGTCCTTTCACCGGAGCGGCGAAACGTACTTCCTGCCAGCCGTTGCCCGGAGTGAAGGCTCCTTCGTGCGCAACCTTTTCTCCTGTCAGCTTCAACTTTTCTCCATCCTTGCGGTGTGTTTCCGGCGCTTTCTCGCGGAGTACGTCGAGGATCGGTTTCTTCAGACCTTTGATTGATGATTTCGTCGGACCTTTCAGGTCGAGGACGAGGATTTCATTCTCGCCTTCTTTCAGCCAGCAGCCCGGTATGAAAAGTGTCTGCTGGGGACCGATTTCCCAGAAACGTCCCATCGCATGACCGTTCACCCATACCATACCTTTGCCCCATGTGCTCATGTCGAGGAAAGTGTCGCCTACTTTATCGAGTTTGAAAGATGACCGATAGTAAGCAGGCATAATCGGTAATATTTTCGTATCCTTGTAGTTCTTGTTTTGATAAATGAGTAGTCTACGGGGAAGTTATATACAGTCCAGTTCTTCAGTTCTTTCACCTGATTGCCCGAAAGGAGTTCTACCTTTTCGGTGATTCCTTCCGGTCGTGGATGGACTTATCAAAGTTGACACGTCCCATTGCCTCTACCAGAATATCCAGTTGCGTACCTTTCTTCAAGGCCGGCAAGGTAGTGGTAAATTCTCCTTTGCGGCGGTTGAGGCGGGCCAGCAGCTTGCCATCAGCGTAGATTTGTGCCCAGTCGTGCACTTCGGTGATTTTCAATGTAGTGCCTGAGGTTACTGCTTCGGGCAATGTGGTACGATACAGGATCGTTCCCCACCCTTGGTTGAATTGCTCCATCGGCTGGATATCCACCGACTGCTTGGCATCCGGCAAGTTGGAGAAAAGCGGAGCTACTTTGGTAAAATGAAATTCGGGTACTTCAATGACCGGCATTGCGGCAGGGACTTCCGGCAGTGCTTCACCGGCAGGAAGATACGTTTTCAGCAGGTCACGGAGGAGATAGTATTTCTCTGTCGTCCATCCGGCTTCGCTGAGCGGGGCATCGTAGTCGCAAGAACTGCACATAGCGGAGTAGGCAGGATTGTTGGCACCACCCCAATGTCCGAAAGTCGTTCCTCCGTGAGTCATATAAAGGCTGAAGGAGATGTTGCGGTCGAGCATTTCTTTGATGCCCTGTACCATATCTTTGGCAGGACGTGTTTCATGTTTCCGTCCCCAGTGGTCGAACCATCCGCTCCAGAACTCGCTGCACATCAACGGAGTTTCCGGACGAAGTTCTTTCAGTTTCTTGAATTGCTGGTCTATATTGGCGCCTGTTCCGAAGTTGATGGTCCAGATCAGGTCGTCGAGTGCATTCCGTGTAAAGTTACTGCTCCAGTCGCATTGGAAGAGAGGTACATCGGTAAAACCGGATTCACGAACCAGGTCGCGCACGGCAGAGACATAAGGCTTGTCGATTCCATAAGAACCGTATTCATTCTCTACCTGTACCATGATAATATTTCCGCCCTTATTTACCTGTAGCGGCGCCAGTTGCTTACCGACTTCTTTCATGAAGATGCCTACCCGTTCCATATAATAAGGATCGAGCGTACGCAAGGCTATATCTTTTTTCTTCAACAGCCACCAGGGCAGGCTGCCCATTTCCCATTCCGCACACACATACGGACCGGGGCGGACGATGACATACATTCCGTGTTTCTGAGCGGCACGACAGAAGGCAGCGATATCATTCTGACCTGTAAAGTCAAACTTGCCTTCTTCCTGTTCGTGTATATTCCAGAAGATATAAATACAAATAGTGTTCATTCCCAACGCCTTACACATCTCAATACGATGATCCCAATAGGCTTGCGGAATACGGGTATAGTGCAGTTCGGCAGCTTTTACTACGAACGGCTTCCCGTCCAGCAAGAAAGTATTCTTGCCTGCCTCAAACTTACGGGCAGTAGTCTGCGCCTCTGCACTACTGAAAAAGATGACTGTAAAAAGTACTAGTAAAGCAATAAATCTGTGTCTCATGGCTTTTATCTCAATATAGAATTATAATTTATATATAGTATACGGCAAAGATAGGCGATTCACCTAAACCGCAGGTACCAATTATCATTCAAAAGGTTAGAAATAAAGCAAAATCCCCTGAGACAGATTATTTTTAAAGGAAATACGACCTTTGTTGACAGGTTACTTGTGTCTGTACCCACCCCTCCGGTCGATTTCCTTTATAGTATGAATGTTTTTCTTTCTTGTGTTTTTTCTTCCATTTAGAAGAGTTTTCTTCTCCTCAGAGCTGTTTTATAATCCAGCCCCCCGATGAATCAATTATCTTCTTCGTCTTTAAACATTTGTTTAATTAGATCAATATTATCATCATAATCATTACCCGATAAAGTGATGACATCTGCCAAACCTACAATATTCGAATCTGAATCATAAGTGGTCAGCAAACAGTACATTTCACGTCCTGTGGCGTCTTCTTCAATATGAAGTTGTACCGGTTCACTTCTTCCTCCGGGAAGGTCTGCCAGATATTCAAAGTTCCTGGATAAGAAAGCTTCCACTATCTTCGCAGGGTTTGTCTCATCACGCTTAAACTTCTTGACTCCCAAACTCTTGACTTTTCCTCCACTTTGAAAGTTGTATATATCAAAGTTATTCAGATAGGCAGCTATCAGGCAAACCAGTGTCATGATGATTCCGGCTGTACGCACCAACCAGCCTGCCAATGGAAGCAAACCAGGAAAAAATAGCCAGAACGGCTCCGACCACGGCCAAAACCTAAATATAACACAGGTTTCAGATTGTTCTTTTTTTTTCAAATTTAGTCGGGTTGGCGGCATAATACTCGCTGATGTAACTGTAGTACTTGTTGTTCTTTTGTTCCATAATTATGTGTTTTTGTGATTAAACTATCTTGATCAATTTACCATTTGATTTGCACCCAAGGGCTCTTAGGATTAGACAACAGATCGTCTGCCATTCCCTTCATTCCTAAATTGTGAGCATTGGTCCCTCCCAGATAGCCCTGCCAATAACATAACTCATCGCCATATCGTGCCATGATGTAGAAAGAAGAATGAGCCAATTCATACGCCTTGTCGATATAATTCCACGCTTCCATTTCTGAGATATATTTCATATCGCAGCAGGCACGGGCAACAAAATTAATTCTGCCGGCATCCCAGCCAATCACTCCATACGGGCTATATCTTCTTTAGAAGTAATCACTTCATAAGCTATCAACTCCTCATAGACCTCTTTCAAATTTTGCAGTTGCCCGACAGCTTTTTCATAATCTTCCTGACTCTCCATGTTCTGCTGGAAAATATCGTCTTGCGCATTTTCATCGTCAAGCAAAAAAGCCTCATAAACAAACGGAAAGTAGTAATCGTAACCTTTCCGGCACAAATCATCCAATGTTTTGCGGGCATCATGAGCATTATTTATTCCCCACCATTCACCGAGAATAGTAGGCAACTTATCTTTGATATCCAACGAGAGAGTGTTCAGATATCCGCCTTGCTGCAAGGCATACAATGAACCTATAGACAGTTTTTTATACTGTTCTACGGATAATTTTGATTTTGATTTAAAACGAGGCCCCCGAAAAGCTCTTATAATAGTACGGACAAATGGCCATACCTTCATATAAAGAAAAGAAAGGACCATTACTCCGCCTACGACCCAAGGCATCCAACTCATGTCTGTCATAAATAGTGTTTTTGTTTTATTGTTAATACTAATTCAATCTTAATTCCTCTGCCACTTTGCAGGACAGGCTGATATCATTATATATGTCCTCAAGCAGCTTCCCGTCATTCAACGCACTTGGACGCACACATAAAAAACCGGAAGGCATCACGGCGGCATAGTAGAAAGTACCTCTGCTGAACGAAAGCATGATATCACATCCGAAAGTCTGGTGCAGCGCCGTCATATGACGCATCATCGCAGGAGTGAGCAACATACGTGCTTCTACTTCATCATCGGCATAAACGGCAAAATAGTTCTCAAACTCCTGATCTTCCAGTTGCACCAGTCGGGCACTATAGCGCTTCTTCAACCCCTGGATATTCTTCGCCAGATATCCGATCTTTTGTTCCAGGTGATCGGGCAATATGATAATATTTCCTTTGAATCGCTTGTCTATCTTACACCAGCCAAACATACCCCGAAAATTGTGCGGACTGCTATCCAGCCGAGACAAACAGCGGACGAAGCACAAAACGGTAGATCATGACAAAATATCCCAATACAGGATTGTACTGCAACTTGTTCAACAGCCCGTAAGACACGCCGATATCCGCCACATGCAAAGAGTGCTCGCCGTGCGGAAACTGGATATATCCATACGTATTGGCTGCCAGTGCCGGATCAGAAAAAGAGGCGGAAAAGAGTTTGCTGTCTCTCAATATCCGGCTGTCTACCTGAGAGGAAGCCGAGAAATAAACGGTAGGAAACAGGGTAGACATAATGTGCTGCATAGCCTCCGACTCCCGTTCCTGAAAGTTCGCCATGCAGCGAGTGAAAACAAGTTGACCACTATAAATCAATG
>VOFH01002758.1_pt1 | contig 34128 bp, 59 predicted proteins | sample 5384091 | NCBI WGS metagenome assembly VOFH01 (sample SAMN12384727, study PRJNA508395) | human gut metagenome | isolation source: healthy gut G | host: Homo sapiens
ATCTGGGTATGCATTGGGGCAGAACGCCCTGCATCCAGCTCTCTGTCATCTTGAGGGCGGCTTTGGGAAAGCCCAGGATAGATTCCCATCACGCTGGCCAGCGGATGAATTCCGTTAGCGGAGCCGGCGCGGCGACGACTGGCGCCAGATAAAGCAGCGTTGCGCCGATCGGCAAGATATAGCCTTTGGACAGCGCGCCAACAATACGATCCGGCAGCATCGCGATTGGAATCAGAAGTCCGCCCGTCAGATACAGCAAGCCTGCGTCCAGAAGCGTTTGCGCGTTCAGATCCGGAAAGCCGCCGGCAATCACCCCGCCGACAGCGATCAGAAAAAATGTAAATACGCATAAGCCCACGGACATCAGGATGATCACCGCGACTTTTGAAAAGTACAGCTGGGTTTTGGTGATGGAATAATCAATAGTTCTTTCAGCGTATCGTTTTGTGTTCGTCAAAAACAACGTCGTGGCGAACATGCCCAGCACGATCGGCAGAAATAAGCTGGTAAGATTCTTTAAACGCCAGCGTATATAGATCGCTAAAACGATCCATCGCCGGACTGCTTCTTGCGATACTGCAGGCCCGTTCGACCGCCAAAGCGCCCAGCAGCAGACGTCGGGTCAGAATACACCAGACAATCTTATTTCGTTTCCATTTCTGAATTTCTGCAAGCAATGATCGTCATGCGATTTCCTCCTTTCTTCGTCCATTATAAGACCGCAACCTTGCCCTAACCTTGCCAAACCCTTGCTTTAACCTTTTGTTTTTAAAAAAGAAAGTCCTGCGCTTTCACAGGGCTTTCGGTAGGTTGATCGTAAACGTTGCGCCGGCTCCCGGAACGCTGTCCGCCGTAATGGTTCCGTTATGGGCGCTGATCAGTTCCTTGGCAATGGAAAGCCCAGCCCGTTGCCTTTGGCAGAGCGGGCGATCGCATTGAACCATCCGTTCAAAGATGTAAGAGGCAGATCCGCAGCTGAAATCCCCTTTCCATTGTCCGCTACGACAAGCTGAGCTTGTTCTTCAGTTTTCCGTCAGCGTCAGATCTATCTGAGTCGCCCTACTGTATGCGTCAGGATATTTTGCAAAGAGGTTATTGAGAATCCGGGTATAGGCGGTAGGATCCAGCCTTGTTATGTATTCCGTTTCAGGGATTTCGATCGCGTAGAAAGACTGCCATTTTCCAACAGCGGCACCCAATCCGCCAGGATGTCGCGGGTCAATTCATTCAGATCGCAGCGTTCAAATGAAAAACCTGCTCCCTCGGCATCGAGCTTCACCCATTCAAACAAGTGTTCACAAACGCTTTAGCTGGTGGGCTTTATCCGCAGCTACCTGGATGTATTTTTCCTGCTCGGAACCCGTTATCGCTTGCTTTCCAGCGCCTCCAGATGGCCGCAAGGAGGCCAGCGGCGTCTTTACGTCGTCAAAAGGCTCGTCATCAGCCGCTTGTATGCCTGTTTCATTTGTTTCTGCTGGACAAGCCGTGCCTGACTGCTCGCCGCCATCTCGTTGATGTCGTAGCAAATCTGCTTTGTCAGATCGTTTTCCCGCGCCAGAACGCGGCGGTTCAGGATTCCCTTCCCGCATATCGCTCCAGCGCGTCTTTAATCAAAACAAGTTGTCCCGCACGCGGCGTAAAGGCTTGCCCAAAAAGACAGCCGATCTGGCGGCCGCTGCTGACAGGCCAGCAAAGAGAATCAGGTTTATCTCATGCCTACGCCTCCTTATTAAAACGATACCCCACGCCCCCGAACGGTCTGGATATAAAAAAGGGCGCTCGGAATTCGGTTAATTTTCTTTCGCAGTTTACTGATAAAGGACATGATGTTGCTGTCGTCAAAAAGCGTATTCATCACCCCCATACCTGCGTATAAATCTGTTTTGGTAAAAACCCGGCCTTTATTGGACGCCAGAAATAGAAGCAGATCAAATTCCTTGCCCGTTAATTCGATCGATGAATTACGGACCGCGACCATCGGTTCGCTTTATCAATAGACCATGTCTTTCAAAAGCAGCGCATCCGTTTCGTTCCCGCCGCCGGATTGAGCGTAGTGTAGCGCCGGATCAAGGGTTGACGCGCGCTATCAGCTCGTTAATGCCAAACGGCTTTGTCAGATAATCATCCGCTCCCAGCCGCAGACCTGAAACCTTGTCTTTCGTCGCTTTTCGCCGTCAGCATCAATACCGGCATTGCTGGTTTCCCGGATTTTTTTTCAAGACCTGAAATCCGTCTAACCGGCATCATGATGTCAAGAATAATCAGCGAACAGGTTCCTCGCTGTTCATCATGAGCTGCAGACCTTCCGCTTCCGCCATGAGCCACCTGCGCCGAATAATTCTCCAGCTCCACATTTTTCATCAGCGCGCAAAGCTCTCTGTCATCGTCGATAATCAGAATATGATTCATGTTTCAGGCTCCTTTCGTGTTTTGGCCGTCCAGCCGACTTCTTTCAAGTTCGGCGAAGCGGCATGCCCGCATCGATTCTACTTTATTCCCTGGGCCTTACCAAGTCGGTGCGGCAGGCGATGCTTGCCCGCCTTAACAGAAAAATTCCGACAGCCAGCGTTAAGCTTTTAGTTTTCCCTTACTGAAAGCTGCGCACACCGTCTTTTTCCAACAGAATCTGACCGTCGTAATACGGTGCGGCAAAATCATATTCAAAGGGGAATCAGAAGCGAGCCGTCCGTTCCCAGCACGCCGAAACGTCCGCTTTGATCCTGTGCGACGATCCGGCCGTGATCCACAGGATAAGCCGCCCATTGGTCATGATCCGGATTGATCAGCAGAGGAGCCCGGTATTGGCATGGATGATTTCATCGCCGTCGGCGTTGACATAACCCCACAACCCGTCGCGGGCTACCGGAATCAGCTCAGCGTTGACCGCCAGTCCGATCATAAACCGCCTCGGTGATCAAGTCCCCTTACGGTTAAGGACGCCGACGCGGTCCAGCCATTCATATTCAGGCATTCCCTCCGGCGTTTCATAATAGCCGCGGATTGCATGGTACAGTCCCAATTCGCCGCTCATCCGCGATCCGTCGAAGGGAGTAAAAAAACCTGGGCCATCATCTCCAAAAAAAGACTGTATAGACCTTTCCGTTATCGACATCGGCATAAAATTCTTTCGCGCTGATTCCGTGTTCCCCTGAGCACAAGTGATAAGGCGTACCGGGAACGCGCCGAAAGTCATAAACAGAGGCTTCACAATGCAGCCCAGAGAGTCTAAGATCGGATAGCGGGCGCCGCGGATCTCAACGACGACTTCCTGCTTCGGACCTCCGATCCCATAGCGTCCCGCTTTTTCCAGAACAAACATCCCGGGGACCAGCTCCAGCTCGGCATCGGCGTCAGGAAAGCGATTGATCAGCGGATAGAGGCGATCAAAATCCGTTTCTCCCACCGGCGTCAGTCCCGGAACCGAATGATCTAAAACCTCAATTTCATAATCGTCGATGATCCACGTATTAAATTCATCTCGGACAGCGGAATGGTAATTGACCCTTAACCTAACATAGTCGCTTCCCACGCAATCTGTTAACGTCACCCAGCTGCCTTCCTTAATCGATGATCCCCCGACGGTAACGCTGTATTGATTATCGCTCACCGGATTTGCGGCCGGTGGATACATATTCCAAAATAACCTCGATTTCTCCTTCTGCCGCCAAAGGGCGCTGTCAGGGGCAGGCTTCAACGTGGGCTTGACCTCCGCGGCAGCGCCGGTGATTTGTTTGTGGGGTTATGACAACCTCCGGCGGCTCCCCCGCCCGGCCGCAGCCGCCAAGCAGCAGTAAAACGAAAAAAAAAAACCAAACTGTCGCATCAACGTTCATCCCTTTCCCTCAGATTGAAATTGACGGCTATTGCGTCATCTCTGTTTTCTTTATTATAACAAAAACAGAAACGCTGACAGCTTGATTCCTTGATTTTTATAAATTGTAAGAATTTCAGTTTCGCCTTTTCCAGCTCACCGGTCATTGGCAAAATACCAATAGGAGTGCATTCGCTCAAAAACGTTCGGGCTTTGCTTCGGCATTTGCCTCAGCGCTGTATACACGTTCAGATAATCGCCGAATCCCATACTGATGCAGATCATGCCAACAAGCCCAGCCCGGCAAACTGCGGGAAAAATCAAAAACAAAGCATAAGGTATAAAACCGAGAATCAGGTTCGCACAGGCACATCCAGAGCAACCGCCGCCGGCTCATGTCTTCCGTGATGACAAACATTAAGCCCTGGCTCAAATGACTGTACAGATACATCCTGCTTTATAACACGCCGCGTGCAGCAGTTCATGCGGCAGCAATGAAACCAGGCTGCCAATCCCGCCCGCCGCCAGCTGCAGTCCATGGCTGAAAAACGAACCGCGCAGCAGCAGAAAAAACGGAACCGCCAGGCCGATCATCGTCACTAACATCCCAGGTTAGCGATCAGCGCCAGCTTTTCCATCGATTCCGGCTCTTAAAGGCGACGCTCCTTCAGGAAGCTTTCGATGCGGAAGCTGGCTTTCATCTCTATTGTATTTTTCCGGCAAAGTGCAGCCGCATAACCGATCCCCTTTATTCGCGTGCCCCCAAAAGCGACGCAACGCTTAACACGCGCGGATCCTTCACGATCCACGCGGTCTTTAAGATCCCTTTTTAAATTCTTTAACGCCGCGATTTCCTGCGCCGTGCGCTGCGGCACTCTCCCGGCGCCAGCGTTTCATCCAGCCATGACGGACCCATCGTCCAGCGCTTCAAAAACACAACCTCGTTGCCGCAGGCGTGCATCATCCGCTTGACCTGATGAAACTTGCCTTCTGAATCGTCAGAAGAATCACGCGCTCGTCAAGCTGACGCGCTGACGATGCCGGAAGGCGACCTCCTCGTCATTGATCCGGATCCCCGCACGAATCAAAGCCTCAAATTGAGGATCCCAGGGTTGTTCAAGATGGACTTCATACGTCTTATCCATCATGTTTTTTGGTGAAAGCAGATCGTGCGCCAAAGCGCCGTCGTTGGTAATCAGCAATAAGCCTTCCGTATCGATATCCAGGCGGCCGACGGGAAACAAATCGCCGCGGCCTGTCCCCAGGCAGTCCAGTACCGTTTCGTACCGGCTGTCCTCGGTGGCGCTGACCCGCCCTGCGGCTTGTTCAGCATGATATAAACTTCTTTTTCAAAGCTCACCATCGCCGTCCACCCGCTGATCGCGCTGCTCATCAATTTTCTGATCGTCTTTTTTAACGCTCTGTCCGTTGATCTCAACCCGTCCCCGGCGGATCAGCTCCTTCACTTCCTTCCGGGTTCCCAATCCGGCATGGGCCAGGAATTTATCCAGCCGCATCATCTGACAAACCGCCTTGTCAGCCGCCGGACCATCGCCGGCAGGCTCATGTGGAACAGATGCTGCGGCAGCCGGAAAAACGCCGTCGCAATGAAGTAGGTCGCCATGCCGAAGATGCCGTAGCACGCCAGCTGCACAACGCCGACAATCCGCGAAAGCGTTAACGACGGTCAGTCCGCCCAGCGCAAAGAGAGAACAAAAGTAACCCGTTCATCGCGATCAAACCGATCACAATCACGCCCAGCCGCCGCCACACGCGCGCATACTGAACTTTGTACCGCTCCTTAATCAGATTCAGATTCAGGAAAATAATGACCAGCGACGTAATGACGCTTCGAGGTAATCGCGCCGCTGAATCCGGTGTATTTCACTAGCGGAAAGAACGTGATCAGCTTGACGATGAAGCCGATGATCAGATACAGAATGCTCTGACGGCGAAAGCGCAGCGACATCATCAAAGGAGCTGCAGATCGGCGAAAGCTTGTGCCGGTCAGGGCCAGCACGCGCTCCATGCCAGCATTTCGGCGCCAAGCTCAAATTGCCCTTGCCGTACATGATGTAATAGATCGGCGAGGCCAGCGCAAACAGGCAGAAGCACAGCGGCATGCCGATATACAAAACGGTATCCAGACAATCTAAGACGTTGCGCCGCAGTTCTTTATAGTTGCGGTTTTCCAGCGATAGCTGCCGTCACATACGGCACAATCGGTTGAAAAAGCCCAGCGCCAGCACCCTGCGGAATCGACGTCAGCTTGTTGCACTGCACCTGGATGATGCCTAACGCCAGCTTGGCGTCCTCATAGCTGCTTCCCGCCGCGGTAGCCGTATTGATAAAAGAAGTTGTTGTTGACAATATTCATACTGTTGCAGCGACGCGGTGATCAGATAAAACCCAAACAGAGGCGACTCCTGAAACAATTCGCCCGCTTCCCTTCGGTTTGCTCGTCTGCCTGCGCGCCCGCTCCTTGATCGGCTGGTAGTGCTTGCGGTCGTAAAGCAGATAGTAAACGATCGCCGCCAGCGCCGCCAGCGAGGTTGACAGGACCGCCATGTAAATGGCAAAGATATTGTTCATATCCAGGATATAAACAAAAAAACCCAGCGCCAATAAAGAACGACCGGGTCAGGCCTCCAGCACCTGGGAAAACGCGTAGGATTTTAAATCCTTCAGTCCTGGTAAAGCCGCGGAACGAGCTAAGAACGGCACGACAATCGCCAGCGACAGAATCATAAAGACGTTGCGCAGGATCGCGACATCTCCGGCGTCTTCTTCGCCCCAATACAGAAGCGGCCAGCGGACCGGATACCATGATAAACAGCACGGCCATGACAAAGCCGCTCAAAAGCATCAGCGCCATTGACAGCCGGCGCACCAGAATGAGGTTTTATAATCTTCGTTATTGGAATATTTTGCGACCATCGCCGCGACGGCAAAGGGAATCCCGGCCGAACAGATGCTCAGCAGGATATCATAATAGCCGTAAGCGACGCAAAACGACATGTTCGCTTCCCCGGCAATCGCCGTAAAAGGGACGACGTAAAGAAGTCCCAGCGCTTTAGAAATAAAGATCCCGGCCGAGCTGGTTAAAGCTCCGGCGATCAACGATTGTTTTTTACCCTTGGTCATGATTACTCACTGTCGTCCTCATCCTCCGCAGGAAGATCGTCATGCGCTTCTTCCGGCTCAGCGCTGGCTTCCGGCACGGCGGACTGCTTTTCAAAATCGCCTCTCATGGAGATATTCCGGTTTCCTTTAACGGCATAGTCCTTCCACAGCACCATGACGTCAGCCACCACCGGCGAAGCGGTTTCGCCGCTGGCCATCAGGCCTTTGACATAGCCCAGCTCAGGATAGACCTGATTGGGAATCAGCGAATTATTCTTCATTTTCCAGCAAGCCCACCGACGGCGCGATGACGGACGCCTGCGAATAGTCGACAGCCGCGTCGACGACCAGCATTTCCATCGACCATCGCCGCCTGCGGATTATCGAGAATGACATAATACCGGTACGTTCCGTCCGGCAGCTGATTCATGACGACTTCGATATCATAAAAATCGATTTTTCCTGAAACCGGTCCATTTCCATAATGGATTTATAGTAAGCGGTATAAAAGTCGCATTTTTCCGTATTGATCTGATTCGGATCCTTTTTTGAACAGCCGCTGATCAGCAAAACATCGCGACCATCAGGGAAAGTATCTGTCTGCGCATAAGCAACACCTCCACAGTATTATAACATAAGACGTTAAAGTTTACAAATAATAAATTCAAGCGTTCACTTAAGAAAGCTATAATACAGTTCTTATTCCAGCAAGATTAAGGAAAGTCTTCTTATCTCTAATCTAAAATTTATTATAAAAACATGTCTGCTTTCTTTATTCAAAACATCTTTCGTTAAATCACTATGATCACTTACAAACTTTTTCTCATGATCTTTCCTTACAGAAAAATCATGGCCGAAAAACCATCGATACGCCCGCTTAGCAATGATTTTCGTTTCAACCAAATCAAATCCGCCGCCGATAACCGCAGATACACCGGGAATAAGTCTTCCTAAATTGACAGTACCAGTACTTCCAAATTTAGTAATGAAACGATAACCCACTTTCTGATTTATTTTCGTTAGGCTTTTTTCCAGGTATCTTTCCAATTAAATTTGTAGAGATTTTTATTCCGAATTCAGTACCAGCTCGCAAACAAAGTATTTAACGCAACGCCAGCAAGACAAGCATACACAAATGTCTGCGTTTGATCACTATGAAGATCAAATCCAGCCATATACGCTGTACAAGCTATCATTCTCATTTGAACATAGATTACACTGGTAATATTCGCAGGCAAGGCTACAGGCATTGTAATAAAACCCCCAAAACCAGTAATAAATCCAGAAGTCGTACATTTAAGAACCTGATTTTGAGCATCGCTTTGCAAGCCTCTTCCTTGGTTTTATATTTTTTTAAATAGTCATCTGCCATTTTTTCTATACTTAGGACTTATTTTAGGTATCCCGTTAATACTTTTTTCATAACATGCATCTAATAACTGCATAATATTGGTTTCTGTTATCACTTTTTTGTTGCCTTGCTCATAAGCTAATCCTTTCCACTTCTTTCTCATACAGGTTCTGTAAATTGTGTTTGATAAATATACTTAGTGCTCTATTCTTATGATAATACTTATCTAAATAACTATCAATAATCACTGTTTTCAGCATGACAAAACTTTATCATGTTATTATCAAACTATCTATTTTTAACTGAGAAAAAAAACCGTTTCTTTTCCCAAACCTTTCAGTTCGGCAGAAGAAATCAGTTTCTTTAGCGTTAGCGCTCGTCCTTTTTCTTAAAAGTCCGGCACAGCGTTTCATGGTCGCAAAGACGGCTGAACGCATTCGTCGGCCGACTTCGATCTTTCCGCGGTGCACTCGCACTGCGAATTGTAAACGCACGTCTTCACGTTGCATCCGATCCGGTTCTTATTCATCGTCATCGCCTCCGACAGTTAGGCTTCCCCTTTCCCGATTTTATCCGGTAAACAACCATGCCGCTGAAGCTGTACAGCTGCTCGGGAATGACCGAGAAATGCGACGTTGAAAGCTGGACGGACAGCACGTCTTTTTCATCAAGCTCCGCCAGAAATTCATTCAGGCTGTCGGTCAGATCATCCTCATGCTGCTCGTCGAACACTTTGACTTGGATCATGTTTCTCACCCTGTTTCAGCATACCCGTTGTTCCCCGGCGGAATTTGTCTAAAGCAGGCTGTGGCGGCTGCATAAAATCGTGCAGCGCTTGTTTTCGGCTGACGAGAGCGGCACTAACGGCAGCCGCACCGCGTCCGTACACCACCCCTGCAGCGAAAGCATCGCTTTGATATCGGAGGGCGAAGAAATCTGAAAGACCTGGCTGCTGATCTGTTTGAGGAACTGATCCAGCTCGACGTTTTCCACGCCGTATTGGTAATCCTCCCAGATTTTACGATCACCGGCATGACGCAGTGACCGGCGACGGAAACAATCCCGCTGATCCCTCGCGCAAGCCTTCCAGGAAATACCCGTCCTCGCCGCTGAGAATCTGGATCTGATCGTCCGCCATTAAAATGGTTCTGACCATTTTCCATGTCATGACAGGCTTGCTTCAAAGCCTTGATCTGCGGATAGTCGCGGGCCAGCCGGATCACGGTTTTCAGCGCTCAGCGACACGCCGGAACGCTTCGGCACGTTGTAGAGCATAATCGGTTTTTCACTGAACGCGGCGCACGCCTGCAAAATGGGCGTACAGTCCGTTTTGAGAAGGCCGGACGTAATACGGACAGACAAGCATGATTCCGTCGATCTTCTGCGAATTAGCCCAGCGGACAAGATCGAGCGTTTCCGCCGTGTTGTTAGTGCCGCAGCCCATCCATACGCAACACGCGCCCCTCATTCTGACGAAGCACGCAGTCCAGCACCCGCTGCTTTTCCTTCAAGGTTAGGAACTGGCCTCAGCCGTCGTGCCGCAGACGACAAACCCGTCGCAGCCCTCGGCGATCAGCTTTTCTACAAGATTACAAAGCGCAGTTTCATCGATTTGCCCATCCTGGGTCATCGGCGTGATCGGCGCCGTCATGCAATGTCCCAGCTTCATTCTGATCCCTTCCCTTCCAACAATAACGGCTGGATCGACGATCCTCAAAGCGCCCCCTGCAGCGCAGCTTCGATCAGGCTCCAGTCGCTTTGACCAGGCTGTTGGGCTTGCGCGCATAGTCGTCCCTGTCCAAACGGCACGAAAAAGATGAATGCTTCAACCGCATGAATTGACCCCGGAAATTCCGAGAAAATCATTCGACGCGATCCCCAGTACCAGCGGCTTCTGATTGCCTTGGCGGCAACTTTGGCGGCCAGCGTGACCGGCGTGTCATAAATGCCCAGTGCCAGCTTGTTGAGCTCGCTCGCCGTGATCGGCGCGATGACCATCGCGTCAAAATGATCGATCGGACCGGTTCGTTCCGCTTCCTGCAGCGTTGTCATGACCGGATGCCCGGTCAAACTTTCCAGCTGATTCAGCCTGTCGGCAGCGGTGCCGAAGCGGGTATCAGACGAGCGGCGTTCTCGCTTAAGATCATCGTAATCGGCCAGCGCCGCGCCATCTGCGCGATCTGCGCCATGTCCACCGCTTCGTGGTTTGCAGAAGAACCGCACATTCCCCATAACAGCTTCATCGTTTCACCTCTTTCAAGATGACGTCGGCCAGGTTTCCCCCGCGCTCTGCCAGGCGACTAACCCCGGCAGCGGCGCGCCGCTAGGACGCGGATATCCTTGCGTTTTATACCCGCTCGCTGACCCCGCGGCATGCGAAGCAATGTCGATGACAAGCGGTTTTCCTGCCAACCTTCCACCATGGCGTCGCTGATCACCTCGACCGGCGCGGTGTTGATCACCACCGGCCAGGGCTGTTGAAACTGCCATTGCTTCAGACTGATCCATTCGTAGGGCAGACCCGCGCTTTCCGGATGGGCGTGAGAAGAAACAATCGAACCGGCAGTCCCAGCTGATGAAACAGCTTGGCAATCGCCTTGCCGCAGTGGCCGAAGCCCGATCACGTCGTAGCGATATTCCGGCAAAGAACGCGGCGTGTTGTGGATGACCATCGCCAAAATTCCTTCCGCCGTCAGCGCCGCGTTACCGAAACCACCTCCTCCCGCGCTAAAAGCGAGATTACCGTCTGCGGCAGCTTCTTAACGTAGGGCGTAATCACACCCGTAAAATCAGGGTTTCCTTGCGCACGACGCAAAGAAATCGCTTCATGCAGTAACCTCGCTTTTTCAATTCGATAAACCCGTCGTCGCTGACGCCCTGAATCGGCAGGATCACTAAATCCATTCTGCCTGCCATCCGTTCGATCTGTTCCATGTCTTTTCACACCGGCCTTCCTGAACCTGAATCCCGGCCGACCGTAAACGCTGAATGATAATTTCCATTCGCTGGTCATTCACAAACACGACCGCTTTCATATGGATGCACCTCCTCTTGTATCCCATTCTATGAAAAAAAAGAAGGGTTCCTGTCCTTCCGTCAGCGCCGGAAAACAAACCCTTCTGCTTATTTTTAAATGAGATTCTGGCGCAACCCGCGGGATTATTGGAAATCGCAGACGAAATAGTTTTTCTTGCCCTTGCGCAGGATCGTAAACTCCTGGCTGAAGGCTTCAGCTGCGGCTGATCGGCGTCAGGGGTCGGTGACCTTTTTTTCGCCGTTGACCTGAATGGATCCGTTGGCGATCCATTCGGCCTTCGCGCTTGCTTTTGGCAATGCCCGTCGCCGTCAGCACATCGACTAACGGCGCTTGTCTTCGATCGTAAAGCGCGGCATATCGGAAATTCCCTGCTTCAGCTCCTCGACGGTCAAGTCTTTCAGATTGCCGCCGAACGGCAGCGTCTGAGCGATCTTAACCGCCGTGTTGTACGCTTCTTCGCCGTGGATGAACGTGATGACTTCCTTCGCCAGCGTCTTGTGCGCTTCGCGCAGATGCGGTTCCGTGCGGTTCTTTTTCTTCCAGCGCTTCGATTTCCTCACGGCTTAAGAACGTCAGGAATTTCAGGTAGTCGATGACCTTGTTGTCCTCAGAGTTGATGAAGAACGATACATTTCATAGGACGAGGTCTTGTTGATATCCAGCCAGATCGCATGTCCGTTGGTCTTGCCGAACTTCGTGCCGTCGGACTTGGTTAAAGCGGCATCGTGAAGCCATACGCTTCCTTCCCGGTCTTTTTGCGGATCAGCTCAATCCCGGCCGTAATGTTGCCCCCACTGATCCTGACCGGCTACCCTGCGGCGTGCATCCCTTGTTTTCGTCGCAGCCACCAGAAATCCATCGCCTGCATCAGCATGTATGAAAATTCGGTGTACGTAATGCCGGCGTCAGACGGCGGCGTACGATATCCTTGTTCAGCATGTAATTGATATTGAAGTATTTTGCCGTAATCGCGCAGAAAATCGATGAAGTTTATGTCCTTGTACCAGTCGTGGTGTTGACGACCTCAAGCCCAAACCTTCTCCGCCTGCTTTTCAGACATTCGTAGTTGTGGTTGACCTCTTCCTTGGTGACCATCGGCCGTTCGGCATCGGTTTGGGATCGCCGATCAGGCCGGTGCCCCCGCCGACCAATAAAATCGGATTAGTGCCCGGCGTCTTTTTAAACGCTTGCTGATGAGAAACGGAAATGTCCGATATGCAGAAGCTATCCCCGGTCGGATCGGTGCCGATATAAAACGTCATGCCCCCTTGTTTAATTTCTCCCGCAAATCCGGCGAGCTGACATCCTTGATCAATCCCCCGCCATTCCAGTTCTTCATAGATACCCATTTGATTTTCCTCCTTCAAAATAAAAAAGACATCCTCATTCAAGGACGTCTTTGCGCGGTACCACAACTTAATTCATATCCCTTTGATCGGATATGCACTTCTTCATAACGCCGAAGTCCGCGTCCTATCTTTGCCATAGGAGGCTCCGAGGTGTATTCCCCTTTCCTCCTTGCCTTTTCGCACCACCAAAGGCTCTCTTTAAGCATTCCAAGGCTACTCTTTCTCTTCCCAGCCTGTCAGGCTATTATAGCCGCAGACGGGCATCAATGTCAATCACAAAGTCGACTGCGCGGCGTAAACAGATAGCTCAGTTCAATTTCCTTATCGATATCGTCGGTATTTTCCTGCAGCATCTTCGTCATGACGCGCATGGAAACGGCGCCTAAATCATAGGACGGAATCGCGAAGCTGGAGATCTGCGGGCGCATCATCGAGTTGTATTTCGTATCGATGACGCAGACGATTTCCATTTCCTTCGGGATATCGATGCCGTTTTCCTTAGCCCGCGTTGACGACCGCAATCGCCTGGGAATCGCGGTTGGCGATAATCAGGTCATGCTTATGATCCTGCAGATAATCCTTCATGAAGTCATAGGACGTGCGGTACTGACCCGAGATATCCGTCAAATTCAGTCCTTTGGTCGCGTAGGCTTTCTTCGCTCCGTTGATCATCTGATCGATGGAATAGCCGTTCTTGCGGTCTGGATGATCGCGATATCCCGCTTGCCGCCTTCCAGATACTTCATGACTAACTCATAGACGGCATTTTTCAATATCGACATAGACCGAGCTGATCTTGAGTCGGATACCTTGTTGCCAATGATGACGATCGGCACGTTGTATTTGGTCAGCGTGTTCAGCTCCTCGCGCATCAGCTTATCGTTGTAAATGACGACGCCGTCAACGCGGGACTTAATGATGTTTTCAATGATGTCGTTGATCTCGTTGATGCCTTCGGTCGTCGTGTGAAGCATGATGTTGTAGTTATAGATTTTCGCGACGTCCAGCAGACCGTTGATAATCTGTCCGGTATACGTAAAGCTCGCTTCCGGAATGACCAGCGCGATCGTCGTCGTTTTCTGCAGAGCCAGCCCCTGCGCAATCGCATTCGGCTTGTAGCCCAGCTTTTCAATCGCTTCTTCAACCTTCTGCTTCGTGCCGCCCTTGACGACGTTGCGCCGTTGATGACCGGGACACCGTGGCCGGGAAACGCCCGCTTCGTTGGCTACATCATAGGATTATTACTCTCTTCATGCTCTGCACTGTTCTCCTTTTCTTCCTCGTTTTCCGGTTTGGCTTCCGCCGGCGCGTATGACCAGTTCTTTAAAGCGTCGACCGTCTTTTCCGCGACATCGATCGTCACATCCTTGGCTTTTCAATATTCTGATAAACTTCCGGCTTGCTCGTAAAGTCCTTCACGGCACGCTGGCCTTTTTTCGACTAACGACGCGGTGCCTTCCTTGATCTGATCGACTTTTCCATCAGTTCCTCATTGCTTTTCAGCTCGTCAGTCCGCTCTTGACGCGACCGGACACCTTTTCGCTGACGTCGCTGACCGATTTCTTGAAATCCTCCACAGCTTTGTTGACCTTCGGATCGGTTTTGATGTCGTTAAACAGCCGTTTTGATTCCTCAACCGCTTTATCCGCCGCGGTTTTTACCTGAATCATCGTTTTCCGGTATGTTTCGCTGTCCTGCACCTGAGCCGTCAGCAGTTTCAGCTGATCGATTCCCTGATTCAGAATTTCAACCGCCTTCTTAGCCGCCGCTTCAATTTTTTCCTTTACTTCCGACGACTGCTGACTGCCCGCGTCTTCCGCTTCGCGGTTGATTTCTTCGATCTGTTTTCAGATCTTCCACCGTCTTTTCTACTTCTTCGTCCACTCTTTTGTTTTCGTCACTCATGTTCTGTTCCTCCTTCACTCTGAGTTTTAAATTCGTCGCTGTCCCTTGGAGTTACTGCCGCCGGTTCCGTCTGCGGCGCCGGCTTCTTCTTCGCGCGCGCCTGCGCGCTTCCTTTGCACTGTCGAGATTCCCGGCCATAAAACCAGCCATATTTTGACAGCTCCACAGCACTTTCCTGAACTTGGTCAATCGTTCCAGATAGCCGGACCACTGTGTCCAAGGGGGCCTGAAGCTTGTCAATGCTCTTATCTACCCCCTCCATCGCGGAACCGGCCTTCTGAACCATGACCGTTAATTCCTTAATAAACGTGACGCAGTGGCGCAATAAATAAATAAAGAAAACAAAGTACAGCGACTCCCAGAATCGGAACCAACTGTACTGAAACTTTATACATGGCCGCCAACAATTCGTCCATCCAAATCACCTCAAGGTATTATACTCAATTATGAAAAGATTTTCAATAAATTTGATAGCGCTTAACCGGCCGTTTGTTCTGAAAACGCCGCAGTATTTAAAAAAAGCAGGAAACAAACGGCTTTTTACCCTGTTTTTGAATATTGGCAAATGTGAACATTCGGCGAAACTTTTTCAGAAGGGCCCGATTTTCAGCCTTTCAATCGTTTCGGCTTGCGGAAAATCCGGCCGTTTTCCGTCGGCCGCTGTCCCGGACAAGCATGGCGAGGGCGGATCCGCAGATTTTAAGCATAAAGTGCGCTGGCCTGCGGCCCTAAGTCAGCTTCGCGGGTTTATGATATATAGCAAAAGACCCTGATTGGAAATCAGGATCTTCCTATGGTGACAGCGATTTTAAATCAGATGATATTCCTCAAGCAGTTCCTCGATCACAGTGCCCTTGATCTTTTTCAGGCCTTTCTTTTCAATCCATTGAACCAGCCACGGCACCTTGACGTCCTGCAGTTTGCGCTTGTCCAAGAGCTTATAGGTGGAATCCAGCAGGACGCGCACGTCGTAGACGGAATTGAAGACCTCCGGTACGCCGCGGTCGATATCCAGCAGCGTATATACAGCTTCCATTCCTGTCCGTACGGAATACTCCGTCGTAAAACGGTATCGCGCACGGTATCCGCAAACTGTCCGATGAACGCGAAGTTTACCATCCCTCCGGCACGACCTTCCGGCCGGTCGCCGGCAGTCCCGCGGCATGAAGAAAGCGGTAATGTAGGGCATCATGCAAGGGATGCAGCGGGCGGAATGGACGGCCATGTCATGAATCTGATCTTCCGGCACGCCCAAATGATACAGCCATTCCTCGGTGATTTCCGTGCCCGTGCATTCGCGCATCGGCTTCTTCACATAGTTGCCCGGCACATCGCCGAACAGTCCGTAAACCCAGACGACAAAGCTGATCCTTCGGCTGATCGCCTTGAAGTGCGGCTGACGGTTGAGGGTATAGCTCATCAGCCAGCTGGAGTCCTTGACGGTGATGATACCGCCTGTGACCACTTTGCCGCTGAAGGGGTCGCGCTTGCAGATTTTCTGGATATAGGGCGGAATGCGGTCGTCCAGCGTAGTCACCGTCGCCGATTCCCAATACGTTTTATCGGTCTGCGTACAGAATTTATCCGGATGGCCGAACGCCGGGTCCTGCGCGGCGATATTGCGCCACAGCTGCCAGCACCCGCCGTTTTCCGTATTGAACTGCGGCGCGTGATCGTTGTCGCCCAGGCTGGAATTTTCCGTCAGTGCAGCTGCCGTTGGTCACAAAGACAAGATCGTTCTCCCGTCAGATCGATCGCAGTTTCCTGCCGTCTTTGACGCAGAGAATCCGGCGGGCGGTCTTCTTATCCTTTGTTATCTCAAATTCAACGTTCGTTACGCGCGTATCGTATTCAAACTGAACGTGGTGATCTTCCAGATATTTCACCATCGGCAGGATCAGCGATTCCATACTGATTGTGCTTCGTGAATTTCAGCGCGGAGAAATCCGGCAGACCGCCGACGTGGTGGATAAGCGCTGGATATACAGCTTCATTTCCAAGGCGGAATGCCAGTCCTCAAACGCGAACATCGTGCGCCAGTACAGCCAGAAGTTGCTGGAAAAGAATTCGTCGTCGAACACGTCGGTGATCTTCTTATCGTACAAATCCTCGTCTTTGGTAAAAAACAGCTTCATGATTTCCATCGCCGCTTTATCGCTCAGGGTGAACTTGCCATCGGTATGCGCGCCCTCGCCGCGGTTGACGGTGGCCCGCATGAGCGAGTAATTGGGGTCCTTTTTGTTCAGCCAGTAGTATTCGTCCAGCACCGAAACCCCTTCGGTTTCCAAAGAGGGAATGGAGCGGAACAGATCCCATAGGCACTCGAAATGATTTTCCATTTCCCTGGCCGCCGCGGATGATAAAGCCCTTCTGAGGATCCTTGATCCCATCACAGGCTCCACCGGGCTTTCCTTCCTCCAGGATGTGAATGTGTTCGCCCTGCATCTGTCCGTCGCGGACTAAAGAGCAAATTTCAGGGCCGATAAGGATGCCAGACCGGATCCGACCAGGTATGCGGATTTGTCGTCGACGCCTTCCGGCTTGCGCGCGGATGCGCGAACGCTTCATGTAGTTGCCATTGCTGTAATACATAAATTGAATTCCTCCTCTTGCTTTTTAACCGTCCTTAGCATACTTCTTCCCCTCCTTTCCCGCCATAGACACCAAAGAGAGCCTGTATAAAATTCCGACACGCAAAAAAAATCTGTCCTGATTTTAGTCAAAACCGAATCAATGTCAAAAAAAACGCTGGTAAAACATAAAAAGGAATGCGCCAGCCGTTAAAGACCTGTCATTCCTGATTTTTATTGATGTAAAAATGAAAAGAAATAGCTCTATTTCATACACACTCCACATTGCGGTATTAAACTATAATAGGAGGTGACCATATGGCAACAATACTTATTGTAGAAGATGATAAGGAAACTAATGAAGCAATATGCGAATATCTGAAATTGGCAGGACACAACATGATTTCAGCTTATAACGGAATGGAAGCTCTGCAATTATTTGAACAGGCCAACATTGACCTTGTTGTGTTAGATATTATGCTTCCCAAAATCACAGGGCTTGCGGTACTTCACGAAATACGAAAAAAGTGTGCTGTTCCTGTTTTAATGCTTACTGCCATAGAAGATGAATATACACAAGTGACGAGCTTTGATGAACAGGCGGACGATTATATCACAAAACCGTTTTCTATGGTTTTAGTAGGCAGACGCATTACCGCCCTCTTACGCAGAAGCGGGAAAGAATATCGTTGCTGATACAATGACCTTTGGTGATGTTGTGGTTGACTTCTCCGGCTACACGGCAAAGGACGCCAACGGAAAAATCGACATTACCCCCAAAGAAATTGGTTTGCTGAAACTGCTGGTGGGCATAAAGGGGCTGGTGCTGACCCGTTCCCAAATCCTTGATGATCTATGGGGGTATCGACAGCCCGATTATCGACAGAACGATTGACACACATCAAAACCTACGGAAGAAGCTCCGGCTTGACTGTATCGTTACCGTCAAAGGCATCGGCTATAAATACGAGGTGGGCAAATGAAGAAGCTAAAACTCTTTCCACGAACTTTTATTACAACGCTTGTGTTTATGGCGCTGATTATTCTATTAGCCAATACCACTATCCTTTTTGGCTCTATTACAAAAGAGCTACCCACAGAGGACATCCATAGCTCTTGAATACTACTCTGAAAGCCCATCCTCGTTTGAAATCAACCAAGATACTGCAAGTGCAATTAGGCGGGCATTACCGTTTTCTGTTTCGATATGTATTTTGGCTGCGCGGTTGCTGTTCTCGTACATTTATTCAAAGCAGATAACAAAGCCGATTAAGAGCATTGCAAGAGAAACAACGAAGATGTCAGCGCTTGACCGTACCGCAAACTGCTCTACTCAAACAAATGATGAAATCAGCTTGGCAGATAACATAAATGCGCTTTATCATAATTTATTGACGATCATTGATGATCTTGAACACGAAAAAACCTTGTGCAACAGGCAGAACAGCAAAAAATAGATTTTCTGGATGGCTTCACATGAGTTGAAAAACTCCGGTTACTGCGTTAAGTGCTATATTAGAAAACATGACATTGGGATAGGTAAATACAATAATCACGATATATACTTGCCTAAATGCAAGGAACTAACAGACCAGTTGTGTGGTATGATCCAAGACATTCTTGACACTTCTAAATTGAGCAAATATGCAGCAGCAGAGAAAGGAACAAATAGAGGTTTCGGATTTTCTAAAGAAATATGCGAACCGTACTCAATGATTGCCAATGCCAAAGGCGTGCAGTTTTTTTTCTTACGGCGGGCGAAAACCTGTTGGTTAATGTGGCCAAAATTGTTTAAGAAAGCCATTTCAAATATTGTTCTTAATGCTGTCACTTACACAGACGCTGGAAAATCCATATACATCAAAATCAAAGGGACGCGCCATCGTAATTGAAAACGAATGTATGCCAATCGCAGGAGCATTTGGCAACATATTTTCGAGCCGTTCTATCGGCCTGATCTATGCGCGCAACCGCGAGGACGGAGGCAATGGTTTGGGCTTGTATATTGTATCGTCTATTTTGACAAATCTAAACTTTTACCTATTCGTTCTTACCATGCAAGACCCGTTAGGCATGAGTTTTACTATAAACCTGTGACACTTCGCTTGAAAAAGCTCTCCTAATTTTGGAGAGCTTTTTTAATTCCATATATGTTTCATACACACTCCACATGGCGGGGTAATATATGGTTGTATTTCAAGAGGAATAGTTCTTTGAAAGGAGCGATACACTTGAAAAAAATATTTTCTATTAAAAAAAGCGGTGCTGTTCTTGCGGCGGTGGTACTGGTTTTATCCCTTGGTACAGCGGCATACGCGGCAAACGCAGCAACCCCCGAAAGCCCACACAGCAGCCTGCTTCCTGACAGCAGCAAGGAAAGTTTGGCACTCGCTTACACCGATCCCGCAGACGGGAGCGTTACCTTTTAGCACAGACGGAGGCAATAACTGGCTGAGCGAAGCAGAACTCAATCTGACAAGTCCGTCCGTGGAATGGTGGACGTATGACGGTTTCAAAGAATGGATGGAAACCGAAATTAAAAAAATCTCAATACCATTGCTGGGGACGGTGTTCCCGACTACTACGATGAAAATGGTGCGCTGAAAGATTATTCAAAGGAAGATGTGGAAGAAATCGCTGCAACGTACCAAGCAACGCTTGACGAAATCAAAAAGGGCGTACAAATCTCAAAATCCGTAGATGGCACTAATGAGATTGCAATGGCTTCTTTTGATACCACTTGGCAGAGATGGGTTCCGCCTATGGCGTTGTGTTCACAAGCAAAAAAATGGCATGGTAGAAGTCGGCCCGTTTGATACAAAAGCCGAGTTGCTTGAAGCATTAGAAGATTACTGCGAAAATCTCATTGCGGATGGCGAAATGACCAAAACAGATGTAGAACAGCTATTAGCGCACTACGAGTAACAAAGTTGTCTTAACGTCGCATTGATACAAAACTATCATGCAACTATTCAAACTCTCTTGGAATACACATTTTAGGCAATATATCAAACAATCTGCCGGACGACGGCAAAAGACAAAAAGCCATCGTCCAGTAGCAATGCCACAAACTTAAGGATTTGACAAAATACAGATTAAGTGATTTAGAAGAAAGAAATCTAAAAATAGCTTAATCTTTTTTGTTTCATTCAATTACAAGCATTATAAAAACAACTATGTGAATTTTCACTTAATATAGATTATTAGTAAGTCTTCTTGTATGACATGGAAGAAGGTGAAATAGTCCTATTTATTAGATAACTTCTATTTTTCTTAGCTTTTTGTAATATTTTTATATATTTTGTTTTAAGCTTCCAGAGCCGCTGCTTGACCAGCGCGCTTAAGCCGTAAATATCCTTGCTGGACATAAACAGATAAACAGCCGGAGCCAGTTCAGCCAGCTCATCCGCACCTTTTTGGTCTTCGCTTAAGATTTTCGATCCCGCAATCCGCTCGCCGCAGATATGTGATATCGATATCGATCCCGTCTTCTTTATCGTCGATGCTCGTAAAATCGCACAGATAGACTTCTGTCCGCCTTTTTCAAGGCCGCGGCGAAATCATCGGCAAAATGAAAGACGCGCGACACGCGGTGCGGCTTAAAGATCGCGATCAGCTTTTTGCCCGGAAAGCGTTTGCGGGCAGCGTCAATCGTAATCGATACCTCAGTCGGATGATGGGCGTAGTCGTCGACAAACACGTTGTCGCCGTGCTTCTCAATCGCAAAAGCGGCGCTTAGTGCCCTGAAAGGAAGCCAGTCCCGGCTCGATCTGTTCTGCGGTATAGCCTTCCAAAAAAGTCCCAGCGCGATCACGCCCAGGCTGTTCCACAACAGATGTCTTCCGACAAACGGCAGATCGAAATGGCCCTGCAGCTCGCCCTGAAACAAGACGTCAAAGTGCATATCCTCGCTGGTTTCGACGATGTTGACAGCCTGAAAATCGTTGCCGTCCTCAACGCCGTAGTAATAATGCGTGACTGCCGGTTCGATCCGCGCGCTCTGACCTTCGGATCATCGCCAAACAAAACCAATCCTTTTTTTAACCTGAGCAGCGAATTCCTCATACGCCTTCGCGTAGTCTTGTTCCGACTTAAAATAATCGACGTGATCCAAATCGGCGTTGGTGATGATCGCGTAGTCCGGATGATAGGCTAAAAATGCCGCCGGTATTCGCACGCCTCGACCGCCAGATACTGACTGTCCGGATGAATTTCCCCCGAGCCGTCGCCGATCAGATGACCGGTCGGCGCGATCGCGTCCATCATCGCCGCCAACATCCCCGTCGTCGTCGTCTTGCCATGGCTGCCCGCGACGCACAGGCTCGTATATGCCTTCATCAGCGCGCCTAAATACTCATGATAGCGATAACAGGTTACCGTCGGATTGGACCGTGCGGCCGCGACTTCCGAAATCCTCTTTGAAGGCGTTGCCGATGATGACGGTCATTCCATCCTGAATATTCGCCGGATCAAACGGTAAGATCGGAATCTGCCGGTCCACCAGTGCGTCTTCCGTGAAAAAGTGCTTTTCGAGATCCGAACCGGAAACCTCCATGCCTAAATCGTTGAGAATGCAGGCCAGAGCGGCCATCCCCGTTCCCTTGATGCCGATAAAAAAGACCATAACAACACCCTTTCTATGAATTCAGATCGTCGTCAAACAGACTCAGGTTCTGCGAAACCACCGTTTTGTCCGCGCCGTCCTCCTCGTTTTTGCTTCCCGCCTTGACTTCCTGCGGTTTCTGAAGCAGCTCGTCCAGCGATACGTTGACCAGCGGTTCTTCTTTTCATCCCTGTTTCCGGCTTGTCCAGACGGTCTGGAATTTCCTCGACTTTGTCCTCCTGCGGCTTATCCATGCCGTAAATCGGCGAGATCACCGTGCCTAATGAGCTTTTGGCAGGACTGGCTTTCTTCAGTGCCGGCGTTTTGGCCGGCTGACTCTTTTCGCCGAGCACGCCGAAAATCGGCGAGATCACCGGCGTAAACTCATAATCCTCCTGCGGCTGAACGCGCACCGGCTTTTTCTTTACCGGCTTGTCCTCGGCAATCGTCATCTTCCCCAGCCGGCTGACCGGCGTCTTCACCTTCTTCTTCGGTTCGCTTGACCTTCCTCTTTTTTAGCGTCCAGGAACACGGACTTGGTTTCCTGCTGAGGCTGGACCGCCGGCTTCACGGTTACCGGCTTGGCCGCCGATTTTGTCGAATCCAGGCGGCGGACCGGTACCGGTTCTTCTCTATTTCATCGACAACTTCTTCTTCAAAATGAACGACATCAGTTTTTTTATCATAAAGTTCATCCTGCCTTTTCATTCTCCTATTCATCTTCTGAAAATTGTTGCCTATTCGCCCTCCTCAGGCGTATCGGCGTCATCGCTTTCATTCAGCGGCAGATCGTCGGCGTTGGTTCCCGTCGTCGAAGGTTTTCCGCCGCTCTGATCGATATCGCCGCCGGTATGCGCCGGTTTGTTCGGCATCATTTCCTCGAGCCGGCCGTTTTCTGGAATTTCATCCTCAAACAAATTCAAGTTTTTCTTTAACATAGCTGATTTTCGTGCGCGACGAGTAGGCTTTCAGCACCGCGTCCTCATCGACCGCGGCCGTCCGGGCAATTTTAATCATCGCTTTCGCCAGCGCCGGCGCTCCGGTTTCTTTGCTGCTCCAGTCCGCTGAAGGTAAAATACGGAGTTTTCACCATGACCAACAGCTGTCCGTCCTCCGCTTTCCGCACGCCGGCGGCATATTTCTGCGTCTGCCCCTGGACGTCGACAAATTCGCCTTCGCTGATGCTGAGCCAGGTTCCGGCGGCAGGCAGTTCTGCATGCTGAAGCTGATCGTACAGCTTGACGTTGACGATCTCTGCGACGTTCAGGTTCATAATAAACTCCTGGTTGTCCAGAACGAAGACATTCGAGGATTCGGTTGAGCTTCGCCGTCCGACGCCGGGTTCAATATAATAACTGTATAAGTCTTTTTACATTGTCGGCATGGACGTTGATCGCCAGCTCGCTGGTCTGCGTGCAGCAGCCGCCTGCAGCCGGGCGTCCAGACTGCCCTGCGCGCTGCAGCCGCACCAAACACAGACAAAACAGAAGTAAGGTTGTTTTACGCATGGAAGACCTCCCTTCGCTTTGTTTATTCTATCATGTTTCCCTGTTTTTTTAAATGGCTTTCTTCTGCCAAACGGCGCGGTAAATCGGCTGGCCCAAATCCATGAATTTCTGTTCATATTCGGTAATCGCGTCTTCCGGATGGGGCTGACGGCGGAAATCGACGCTGACCTCGTTCAGCAGCCAGTTCTCCTTGAAAATTCTGTCAGCGAAAACTCGAACAGCTTCGGGTTGTCGGTTTTCATGATAACCTGACCGTTTTCGCTAAGCAGCGCGGCATATTGCTTTAAAAACCGCGCGTGCGACAGCCGCCGCTTGGCGTAGCCGCTTTTCGGCCACGGATCAGAAAAGTTCAGATGGATGACGTCGATCTCGCCTTCCGCAAACCAGGCGCTGATCTGATCGGCGTCCTGAGCGATGAACGCCATATGCTCATGCGGCTGAGCCAGTACTTTTTTCACCGCTACCGCGGCGACGTTGCGTTCTTTTTCAATTCCGATCCAGCCTTCATCCGGATTCATCGCGGCCATTTTGCTCAGGTAATCGCCTTTGCCGCGCCGATCTCTACGCGCAGCCGTCTGCACCCAGCTTTTCACGCCAAAAACCAGCCCACGTTTCCGGCTTTTCAATCACAAACCCGGCGTTTTCCTTTAAAAGGGTTCGGCCCAGGATTTTTTACGCATTCTCATTGTCGGATCCTCCTTTGGAATAAAACAGCGGATCAGATTTGACCCGCTGTCCGCTTATTGTTCGCGTTTCCGGAACACGCGCTTCTCGCCGTCCCGGCGGTCGCGCGCTGCCCGTTTTGCCCGCTGTTCTTCGTCCCAGCCTTCCGGCTTTTCCATCAGATCGCGATGGGAAACGTTGACGCGGCCTTTCTCATCGATTTCAGTGACGATGACCTTGATGACGTCGCCCAGTTTGAGCACGTCTTCCGGCTTTTCAACCCGCTTGTAATCGATCTTCGATACGTGAAGCAGGCCGTCGGTGCCGGAACAGCTCGACAAATGCGCCGAACTTCTCCAGCCGGACAACCTTGCCGTCGTAGATTTCGCCGACCTTGGCCTCGCGGATGATCTGGTTGATCGTATCCGCCGCCTTCATGATCGCGTTCTTATCGCTATGATAGATCACGACGGAGCCGTCATCTTCAATATCGATCTTGACGTTGTCGCAGTCCGCGATGATCTGGTTGATCATCTTGCCGCCGGTGCCGATGTCTTCGCGGATCTTATCGACCGGAATCATCATGCGGTACATCTTCGGCGCGTACGGGCTGACTCGGACGCGGTTCACTGATTGCCGCCATCATGTTCGCCATGATTTCAGCGCGGCCCTTTTGGCCTGTGCCAGTGCTTCCTCAGGATCGCGCGGTTGATGCCGTCGATCTTGATGTCCATCTGCAGCGCGGTGATGCCTTTCGGCGTGCCGGCTACCTTGAAGTCCATGTCGCCATAGTGATCTTCCATGCCCTGGATATCCGTCAGCACGGTGTAATGTTCTTCGCTGGTCTTGATCAGGCCCATCGCTACCCCGGCCACCGGCGCCTTGATCGGAACGCCCGCGGACATCAGCGCCATCGTGCCGGCGCAGATCGAAGCCTGGGAGGAGGAACCGTTGGATTCCAGCACTTCCGCGACTAAACGGATTGTGTACGGGAATTCTTCCTCGCTTGGAATGACCGCCGACAGCGCTCTTTCGCCCAGCGCGCCATGGCCGATCTCGCCGTCCCGGCGAGCCCATGCGGCCCGTTTCGCCAACGGAATACGGCGGGAAGTTATAGTGGTGCATAAAGCGCTTGGTTTCGATTTCCGTCAGATCGTCGATGATCTGGTTGTCGCCCAGCGCGCCTAAGGTACAAGCCGACATGACCTGCGTTTCGCCGCGGGTAAACATCGCTGAACCGTGTACGCGCGGAAGCAGATCGACCTGCGAATTCAATGGACGCAGCTCGTCGACTGCGCGGCCGTCCGGACGGATCTTTTCTTCCGAAATTAAGCGGCGCACTTCGTTCGCTACGATTTCCGTGCAGTAAGCGCGAACCTGCTTGACAGTCTTATCCTTGATTTTCTCACTGGCATATTCGCGTGCCTCAAACAGAGCGGCCATCTCGTCGGTGATCTCGTCGATCTTGCCGTAGCGTTCCAGCTTCAGCTTGATCGAAACCGCTTCGATCAGACGGGCTTTCGCCTTCTCGTCGATTTCCGCCTTGATTTCTTCCGGCACGACGTCCAGCTTGATTTCCATCTTCGGCTTCGCGCACTTCGCGATGATCTGTTCCTGGAATTCGCACAGCATCTTGATGTGATCATGACCGAACATCAGCGCGTCGATCATCTCTTCCTCGCTGACTTCCCTTCGCCCCGGCTTCGACCATGTTGATCGCATCCTTGGTACCGGCGACCGTCAGATGAATATCGGATTTTTCCGATTCCTCAACGGATGGATTGATGACGAACTTGCCGTCGACGCGGCCGACGATAACGCCGGCGATCGGACCGTTGAACGGAATATCCGAAATGCACAGCGCACAGGAAGCGCCGAACATCGCGGCCATCTCAGCCGAGCAGTCCTGGTCGACCGACAGCACCGTGTTGACGACCTGCACTTCGTTGCGGAACCCTTCCGCAAACAGCGGACGGATCGGACGGTCGATCATCCGCGCGGTCAGCGTCGCATGCTCGCTCGGCCGGCCTCGCGGCGTAAAAAGCCGCCTGGAATCTTACCGACGGAATACAGCTTTTCTTCAAAGCTGACCGTCAGCGGGAAGAAGTCTGAATCTTTCGGAGTATGGTTGGCAGTAGCGGTTGACAGCACTACTGTATCTTGGTAACGGACTACGACAGCTCCACCTGCCTGTTTTGCGATTTCTCCGGTTTCAATCGTCAGATTGCGGCCGCAGAAGTCGAATGTAAATACCTCTTTCGCCATTTGTTCACCTCATTAAATGTTAACCTTTACGATTTTATCACAGTTTTTGTGTAAAGCATAGAATAGTTTAAGCCAAAAGCCCCCCTTTTTTGAGGTTTTGCGTCTGAAAAACGGTGTTGACTTGACGAAGACAAAGAAAAAGCTCCGCAAGGGGAGCTCGTTCGTTCAGTTTTTACAGTTCAGTCTTCCACAAACCGTGCAGATTGCAGTATTCATAAACCGCTAACGGCTTGCCTTCGCCGATCTCGAAGACCGCCTTCGGCGCATCGGGCAGGGGTCCAGGTGGCGAATCTGTACGCCCTTGTCGGTTTCCAGCAGAATCCATTCGATATAATGCGCGTCGCTCATCGGATGTTCAACGCTGCCGACGACGACTTCAATCTTACCGCCGTTTACCGTTACTGCCGGCAAATGCTTCTCCAGCGCCGCTTCCGTTGTGTTGGCGGTCAGCTCGTGCATTTCCTCGCCGCAGCAGATCATCGGTACATATGAATCGTGCAGAACATAGGTCATGTTTCCGCAGTGGTTGCATCGTAAAATTTTCATTCAACAGTCCTCCTTTTTGACTTGATAAGCCTATTGTACTTGGGAATCGAAAATCCGCAACGAATATGCCCGCGATCTTTCAGATCCGAACAAAAGGTTGCCGTTTGCCGCAGCTGCAGCTTTTTCTATTCCAATACTTTAAAAAAGCGGATCTTCTGCTGTAAGAAAATCCGCGGTCCGGCTATGCGCCGGCGATCTGATAATCGTCGTCCTGAATCTGAATCTGATCATCGCCCAGGATGAAATAATGCGGGTAATGATAAAGCAGATTTTGATTGACGAAGAAATGCCGCCGATCAGCTGATTGACCTGATCAATCGAAGTCCGGCGCATCAAATCGGCAATATAATTGAAGTCGGTCTTTCTGCGTTTTGTATTCCTCATCCGCAAATGTGTAGATCTTTTCTTCCGGTACAAAATGCGTCAGCCGGCTTAACGGCTTTACGACATTGCGGGCATAAGCAGGGCGCTGATCACATAGCCGTTCATAGCTTAACGGCGTGCCGATTTCCACGACGGCCTTCAGGATTTTAGCGTTGCCGATCACTTTCTGGAAATCCTCGTCATTCACGTTGATGACAAACTTCCGGCCTTCCGCAAACTGACGGATATGATATTCATTCTGGAAAAACAGGTACAGATGATGGTTCAGGAACGTTGCCATTTCAGGCTTGACCGGCTCATAGCCGATCCAGCCGCCAAAATCGTTCACGTCTACAATTTTAATTCCGTACATAACCTGTTTCATTGAAATTCCTCCTTCGCGATCTTCTTGAGGAAGATCCTCTTTCTGTCTTCATTATAATCCTTTTTACCGCTTTTCCAGCCGATTTGATAAATATTTCACATTATTTGTCAAAATATTATCAAGTCGAGAGCGCGGATCCTCGCCAGCCTTCCTTTTCGTGAATGAACAAACTCCCCATACCATCAGACGGCATGAGGAGTCAGTTTTACGATCTCTTCGGGGTCGGTATCCGCGATCAGCGCCGCCTTCTGTGCGCGCGTCAGTTTTGACGGCGGCTTCGTGCTTCATGGTCGCGGATTTGTTTTCAAACCCTTCGCATAGACGATTTTCAGCGGCGGATGCGCGCGGGGTATATTTCGCGCCCCGGCCTGCGCAGTGCCGCGAAGCGCTTGGGCACGTCGTTGGTCCAGCCGGTATAATAGCTGCCGTCCGCACATTCCAGAATATAAACCCAGGCTTCCATCATTCCACCGATTTCAGCGATTCCACCATCGGGATCGCCCGCAGCCGCGACTTCATGACCTGGTTGACAACGATCGCAAACAGCATCGTGATCACAACGGAAATCACATAGCTCTGCGGCAGAATGACGCGGCCGAACATGATGTTGTCCAGCTCGACGACGACCATGATCGTCAAATGCAGAATCTTGCCCAGACCCAAGCCGACCAGCGAACCGATCAGGGTCAGGATGACGTTTCTTTATACACGTAGGCATTGACTTCCTTGTTGTAAAAGCCAAGCACTTTCAGCGTGGCGATTTCGCGCAGCCGCTCGCTGATGTTGACGTTGGTCAGATTATACAGCACGACAAACGCAAGCATGCCCGCGGAGATGATCAGCACCAGCACGATATAGTTGAGGTCCTGCGGATCATGTTGTTGAAATTGTCCTTAATCCCGGTATAAAACGACAGCGAACTGATGTTCTCGTTCTTTAACAGTTCCTGGCCGCTGCGCTGTTCGGCGTCGGAAAAAGCGTCGTTAAATTTCAGGAAAACCGCGTTGCTCACCGCGCGCAGATCATAGACTTCCTTATACGTGCTGGAATTCATATAGACGTAATGGTTAAGGTAGTTTTCCGCGATGCCCAAGATCTCGACGCCCCGGCGCAGTCCCTTTCGTTTTCCAGCTCAAACGTATCGCCGACATGCAGATTCATGTCGTTCGCCATTTTCTCCGTAATCACCGCCCGCCGTCCTTCAGACGCAAAGAGTTCAGAGGGCCGCTGGCGGGGATGGAGCGATACGAAATCGGCGAACGCTTCCGGATCGGAAGCGACGACCAGCGTGACCTCGGTGCTGTCATTATCCTTATAGACAACGGCGTTGGACTGATAGACGTCCAGCGCGCCGCTGATCGTTTCCCAGCCGTTGATCTGATCGAGCACCTGTTGTCTTTGGGCTGCGTCAAGATCCTTCTGCAGCGCGGCGATGCCCTGGTATTGGAAAATCTCGCCGAACTGGGAGTTGACGATCCGGCTGATCGAATCCTTGATGCCAAAGCCCGCGACTAACAGCGCCGTACAGCCCGATATGCCCAGCACGGTCATAAAGAACCGTTTTTTATACCGGAACAGGTTGCGGGCAGTGACTTTGGAGGTAAACGAGAAGCGTTTCCATAATAACGTCATCCGTTCGATCAGGATCTTCTTTCCCAGCTTCGGCGCTTTCGGCCGCATCAGCAGCGCCGGGGTTTCGATCAGTTCCTTATAACAGGCCGCAAACGCCGCCAGCGTCGTCACCAGCACAGACGCCAGGCTTGAGCCGATCATTAACGGCACAGTGTAAAAGCGCACCGGCGGCAGGACATACATCATTAACCAGGCGGTATAGATGATCGCCGGGAAAGCGAACAGCCCCACCGCCAGGCCCACCAGACTTCCGCTTGCTTGCGCGGCAAACGCGGCGTAGAACACATACTTTGAACGCGATTTGACCGGTCGTATAGCCCAGCGCCTTCATCGTGCCGATCTGCGAGCGCTGCCGTCGACCATCGGGTCATCGTCGTCAGACAGACTAACGCCGCGACGAGGAAGAAAAACACCGGGAAGACCTTGGCGATCGCTGCCATGCGGTCGGCCGCGCCCTTTGTAGTCCATATAGCTGTAATGCGACTGCCGGTCAAGGATATAACATTTGCCCTGTTCGATCTGTTCGATCTTGTTTTTCGCCAGCACCAGCTCCTCGCGCGCGTCCTCCAGCTCCGCTTCACCCTTGGCCTTGTTCAGCGCCAGCTCGATTTCACCCTGGGCAATGTCCTTCTGCCCTTGCTTCAGCTTGGCTTCGCCTTCCGCGATCTGTTTGTCCGCATCGGCTTTGGCCTGGATCAGTGTCTGGCGCGCTGTTCGATCTGAGCGTTGGCGGATGCGATTTGCTCGTCGATCGTTTTCAAAACCGTCGCCGACATATCGAGGCCCTGATTGATCGGATCCAGCTGCGCCTGGGCGGCGGTGATCTCCGTTTCCAAGCTGCGTCAAAATCGCCAGCTGTCCCTGCGACTCGCTGATCTTGGCGTTCACCAGAATCAGTTCGCCGGGGATTTTTTCCAGCTCGGCCGCCTCCTCGTCGCTGAGCGACGGATAGAGATTCGGATCGGTCTGGTTGAGCGCTTTTTTCGTTTCCAGCTCGATCTGACGGGTCGTTAAATCCAGCCTGCTTCTGCGTTTGTTCATCCAGCTCCTGCTGGACGGCGCCAGCTCGGCCTGCTTTTGCGTCAGCGTGTCCTGTTTTTTCGGCAATCTGCTTTTCAAGCTCCGCCTTCTGCGTCAGCGCCTGAGCGTTGGCCGTTTCATATTCTTTTCTTCTCTTCATAGGTGGATTTCAGCGTATCGATCTGTTTCTGAATCATGTCGATCTGCGCTTCGCCTTGCTTGAGCTGGGCTTCGGCCAGCGCCTTGCTCGAGGTCAGGCGTCGCCTGTCCGACCAACAGCTCGTCCTTGCCGTCCTGCAGCTTTTTTTTCCGCTTTTTCAATTTCTGCGTTGAAGGTCAAACGCGCCTCGTCATACTCAGCCTGTCCGTCCTCATATTCCTTCATCGCATCGTCGAAATCGACTGGCGGCGCAGCTCGGCACGCTCATTGCCCAGCGTCGTCAGCGTTTCGCTGAGCGGTTCCAAATACTCGAAGTAAGCTGGGTTGTAGCTGTTGTAGAGCTTTGCGCCCTGCGCGGTCAGATAGACGTCGGTGTAAACCTCCATGGCAAAATCGCTTTTCGGCACAAACACATAGCTGTCGACAGCTGCCGGAGCCGATCTTTGCTCAGTACCTTTTTCATAGGAAAGGTAATACGGCGTATTGACGGTGCCGACAATCGTAAACGTATCGCGGCCGAAGCTGTCGGTCAACGGATCGGAGGTGCCGCTTTCAATCTTAATCGTATCGCCGATCTTCATACCGGAAACGACGATCTTGCCGTCCTCAACGACGCACTCGCCGCTTTTTTCCGGCAGCCGCCCTTCCGTCACAACCAGCTGATTGATATAGTCGGGATCGTCGGGATTCAGATGCGCCAGATCCAGCGCGTGAATTTTCAGCACCAGTTCCTTCGATCCGATCGGGTGATCACATCCTGCGTATAGCTGGCCTGCACGCCTTCGACGCCCTCGGTCTGACGTAATTGACGCACATCGTCCTCCGTGATGCCGAAGTTGGAAACAACGCGGTAATCCATTAAATTGTAATCGTCAAAATAGCGGTCAGCACTGTATTTCATGTCCGGCGCGGAAGCCAGAATTCCGGCGAAAACGCGACGCCGATCGCGACGATGCCGAAGATGGAGAAAAACCGGCCCTTGGTCTTCCGAATCTCCCGCAGCGTATCTTTAAATAAGGGAGTGCGCATCGTTTACCACTCGATTTCCTCGATCGGTTTCGGGTGTTCATTGACTTCGATCGAGCGGATCTTCCCGCTTTTAACGCGGATGACTTTATCGCCCATCGGCGTCAGGGGCCAAATTATGCGTGATCACGATGACGGTCATCTGCTGCTGACGGCAGGTGTCCTGCAGGAGCTTGAGAATCGACTTGCCGGTCTGATAGTCCAGCGCGCCGGTCGGCTCGTCGCACAGCAGCAGCTTGGGATTTTTCGCCAGCGCGCGGGCGATCGCCACGCAGCTGGCTCGCCGCCGGAGAGCTGAGATGGAAAATTGCCGCGGCGTTCGTGCAGCCCAACCGCTTCGATCGTCTGATCGACGTCCAGCGGGTTCTTGCAGATCTGCACGGCCAGCTCCACGTTCTCCCGCGCCGTCAGATTCTGCACGAGGTTGTAAAACTGAAACACAAAGCCGATATCATAACGCCGGTAGGTCGTCAGCTGACGGGCGTCCATTTTCGATACTTCTTCCCCATCGACATAAATCTCGCCGCTGGTACAGGTGTCCATGCCGCCCAGGATATTCAAAATCGTACTTTTGCCAGCGCCGGAAGCGCCCGCAATGACGACAAACTCGCCTTTTTTAATCTGGAAGCTGACGCCGTCCAAGGCCGGAATTTCAACCTCCCCCATCTTATACACCTTCCGGACATCCCGGAATTCAATAAACTCGCTCATCGCTGATCTCCTTTCCGCATCGGACTGAACATGTTCAAAAACAAATTAAAGTAGATTCTCAGCACTTCACAAAGCTGATTCTGATCCAGCGCGCAGGCGTCGGAAAAGACCGCGCGCACGCCCTGAAACAACGACGCTGAAAACATCCGGCACAGCGCACCGAATTCCGCGTCGCGGTTTAACGGAAATAAAGCCCATTCCCGCGCCAGCACCTCCATCAAGGAAACCAGCCACACGGAAATCTGTTCGCTCAGGTCGCTGTGCAGCATCAAAATCCGCATTTCCTGCGGCATGCGTACGGACAGTTCAGCTAAATCCACAGCCAGCTGATCAATTTTCATCCGCAGCTCATCCATCGACAAGCCTACGGATGTATTGGTCCGATTCAGCGAAACCCGATCGTCCGTCAGACTGCGCACCAGCTGATCAGCTCGGTCAGCGCGGGCGAGGTGATCGCCTGAATGAGCTGATCCTTGCCTTCAAAATAACGGTATAAATTACCGACGGTCATCTCTGCCTGCGCGGCAATCCGGCGCATCGAAGCATCCCGGTAGCCGTAGTGAAGGCAGCTCCTGCTTCGCCGCATCGAGGATTTTATCCCGCTGGGCTTCTTTCAATACCTGCGCCATAGTAAACCTCCGTTCATTATTCCAGTCACTAATAATATACGGTTGTTCACTGGGATTGTCAATCCTTGTGAAATAGACAGATCCTTCCGGGTGTCTAAAATTTACACTGGCCTTGACGCCGCGGTCGATTCTAAAATTACAGTCGGCAGCTTTCCTTAACCCTTTTATGCCGCGGCTTGGCGAAGCTTACAAACGCAATTAAAATTTTGTTGTTTCAGAACTTTTTCATTGGTTAAGTGATTCAAATGAGTTACAATAAATAAACAATCTCTTTTTTATGGCCAGCTGGGATGAAAACCTATTCCATTTATGCACTGAAAATAATAAGGATGTCGAGAAAAAATTAAATGGAATCATCACAGTCAGCCTAAAACTGGAATTATAGGGAAGGTGATATTATGACAATCAAAGATTTTTTGCAGGAGAATCGGATAATCTTCAATTTAAACAAATCATTCCGGCCCAAAGCGAAATATATGAAGACCGTCGTCGCTTTTGCGAATGGTTCAGGCGGGAGATTGATTTTAGCGTTGAAAATAATACCTGGAAAGTAATGGGTTTTACAAAAGGAAGTCTTCGGAAAATGGACGACATCACGAATGCAATTTACGTTAGCTGTGATCCGAAAATTTACGCCGAGTGTCACAATTCAGGAAGTTAAAGGAAAGTATCTCATCATAGTGGAAGTTCCTTCCGGAATGCAGCGTCCTTATTGTATAAAGCGTCAGGAAATGATTGAAGGCGTGTATTTGCGGCAGCGGGAACGACCCGTAAAGCAGCCAGATATCAGATTCAGGAAATGATTTTAGATAGCGGCAATCAAAGTTTTGATCAACAAAAAACTAAACGCGAATTAACGGGCGGGAGATTGATTTATTTTTGTAACCGTCTGTATTGTCATGCGAAGGAGCTTTGCCGAACCGAAGCTGATCGGGACTCCTTAAAGAAAATCGGGAAAAATCAACTGCTTTCATTTAAGCTGATCTTAGAAAACAGGAAAATACTATGCTTTGCTCATGGTTATCAGTTGATTGACGGCCAATCGGATGAATATCCGGGAGCTTCAATTCAGTGTGCAGTGTTTAAAAGGCACCGTGAAATATTTTGTTACGCAAAGAATTCAGCGGCAGAATCGACGAACAAATTGAATCTGCCTATGCGTTTGTTTTTAGAACATATTAACCTCGGGGCAGAATTGACGGCCTTGCCCGACAGGATATTTACGAGCTTCCGGTCCGCACGATAAAATTGATCACAAACGCTGTATGTCATCGAAGTTATCTCTCTGCGGATAAAATTCAGGTCGCGCTGTTCGACGATCGACTGGAGGTTACTTCTTTCGGGAATGCTGGATCATGATCTGACCATTGAAAAAAGATGAAAACAGGTTTATCAAAAGTGCGAAATAAAGCGATCGCTGAAGCGTTTTCGTATATGAATTTGATTGAAGCCTGGGAAGCGGTATTCCACG
>VOFH01003782.1_pt1 | contig 34107 bp, 68 predicted proteins | sample 5384091 | NCBI WGS metagenome assembly VOFH01 (sample SAMN12384727, study PRJNA508395) | human gut metagenome | isolation source: healthy gut G | host: Homo sapiens
CATCTGGGAACCCAGGAATTTCAAGAATCCGCATCGGAGTTGGTGAAAAACCGCGCGGCATGGACTTAGCGGATTATGTGCTGGGAGATTTCGAAAGAGCAGCAGGCTGTCATGGAAGAGGCATACCGGGACGCGGCCGATGCGGCCTGCATGATGATCGAGGACGGGGCCGATGCGGCGATGAACCATTATAACAGAAAGCATAAGGAGAATTCATGAGCGATGTGTTTGAAAGTCCATTAAGAGAGCTGAAGGAATTTGAAGATTTAGACCGCGATTTAAACCGGAAAAAAGGGCGGGTTCTAATAAGCGGCTGTATGGATTCCCAGAAAGTTCACCTGATGTACGAGGCGGCGAAGGAGGTGTCCTGGAAGCTGGTGGTCACTTACGACGACACCAGAGCCAGGGGAGATTTACGAGGACTTCCGCAATTTCGAGCCGGAGTCTCCTGTATCCTGCCAGGGACTTACTGTTTTTTAACGCGGACATTCACGGAAATCTTTTAACTAAACAGCGTATGGCCGTATTCCGCAGGCTGATGGAGGAGAAGTCCGGCGTGGTCGTCACTACCTTTGACGGGCTGATGGACCATCTGCTTCCGCGGCCTTTCTTACAGAAGCAGATTCTCGAGGTGGAAGCGGACAGACCTTAGATATCGCAGAGTGGAAGGAAAAACTGGTGGAACTGGGATACGAGCGCGTGGCCCAGGTAGATGGAATGGGCCAGTTTTCGATCCGCGGCGGAATTATCGATGTATTTCCGCTGACCGAGGAGCTGCCTGTCCGCATCGAGCTTTGGGACGACGAAGTGGACTCCATTCGTACCTTTGATATCGAGAGCCAGCGTTCCATCGAAGAACTGGAACGGGTCCTGGTCTATCCGGCAACGGAGATGGTGCTGACGAAGCAGCAGATCACAGACGGACGGGAAGCCATTGAAAAGAGGCAAAGAAATACGAGAAAGAGCTAAGGGAACCAGTTGAAAACCGAGGAAGCGGCCCGGATCCATTCTATTGTCTCGGAACTGTTGGACGGCTTAAAGGAAGGCTGGAAGCAGCATGGACTGGACGGATATATCCACTATTTCTGCAGGGACAGCGTGTCGTTTCTTGATTATTTTCCGGAAGATAACACGGTTATCTACTTAGATGAGCCGGAGCGGCTGAAGGAAAAGGGGGGCCACGGTGGAGGAAGAGTTCCGGGAGAGCATGATATCCCGTCTCGAGCACGGCTATATCTGCTTCCAGGACAGACGGGACTGCTCTATCCCGCGAAGGAAATGCTGGCGAAGGCTCAGAGAGACCGGACTGCGTATTTAACCGGACTGGAGCAGAAACTTTCCGGCTTTACGGTAAAGGAACGGTACAGCCTTTCCGTGAAAAATGTAAACTCCTACCAGAATGGATTTGAGCTTCTAATAAAGGATTTAACCAGATGGAAACGGGAGGGATACCGTGTCATTCTTCTCTCCGCTTCCAGAACCAGATCCAGCCGTCTTGCCAGCGATTTGCGGGAGTACAGCCTGCGGGCCTGGTGCCCGGATGAGAGCCGGGAAGAGGTGGGAAGTGAAGCCGGGTGAGATTCTGGTGACCTACGGAAACTTACACCGCGGCTTCGAGTATCCGATGATCAAGTTTATCGTGATCACGGAAGGCGACATGTTCGGTGTGGAGAAAAAGAAACGGAAGAGGAAGAAAACCACTTACGAGGGAACGAAGATTCAGAGCTTTTCCGACCTGGCAGTGGGAGACTATGTGGTTCATGAGGACCACGGCCTCGGTATCTACCGCGGAATTGAGAAGATCGAACAGGACGGAGTCATCAAGGATTACTTTTAAAAGTAGAGTATGGAGACGGAGGCAACCTCTATCTGCCTGCTACCCGTCTGGACGGAATTCAGAAGTATGCCGGTGCCGAGGCGAAGAAGCCCAAATTAAAACCGCCTGGGAGGAGATCAGTGGAATAAGACCAAAACCCGGGTAAAGGGCGCTGTAAGAGAGATTGCGAAAGATTTAGTACAGCTTTACGCGGCCAGACAGGATACGCAGGGCTTTCAGTACGGACCGGATACCGTATGGCAGAAGGAGTTTGAAGAGATGTTTCCCTATGAGGAGACGGAGGACCAGCTGGATGCCATCGATTCCACCAAGAGTGATATGGAAAGCCGGAAGATCATGGATCGTCTGATCTGCGGTGACGTGGGCTATGGAAAGACAGAGATCGCCCTGCGCGCCGCCTTCAAAGCGGTTCAGGATGAAAAGCAGGTGGTGTATCTGGTACCGACCACCATTCTGGCGCAGCAGACATTACAACACCTTCGTCCAGCGCATGAAGGATTTTCCGGTGCGTGTGGATCTAATGTCCAGGTTCCGTACACCGTCTCAGGTGAAAAAAGACGCTGGAGGATTTAAAACGTGGACTGGTGGATATCGTGATCGGCACCCATCGCGTGCTGTCAAAAGGATGTCCAGTTTAAGGATCTGGGGCTTCTGATTATCGATGAGGAGCAGCGGTTCGGTGTGGCACATAAAGAGAAGATCAAAAAGCTGAAGGAAAATATCGATGTTCTCACGCTGACGGCGACTCCGATTCCCAGGACACTGCACATGAGTCTGGTGGGAATTCGCGACATGAGTGTGCTGGAGGAACCTCCGGTAGACCGTATGCCCATCCAGACGTACGTGATGGAGTATAATGACGAGATGGTCCGGGAGGCCATTAACCGGGAGCTTTCCCGTGGCGGACAGGTATATTACGTATATAACCGTGTCAGCAACATTGACGAGGTGGCAAACCATATCGCCGTCTCGTGCCGGAGGCCTCAGTGACCTTCGCCCATGGCCAGATGCACGAGCATGAGCTGGAGCGCATCATGTTTGATTTCGTGAACGGAGATCGATGTGCTGGTTTGTACCACCATTATTGAGACGGGGCTTGATATTCCCAATGCCAATACCATGATTATACAGGATGCGGACCGTATGGGGCTTTCTGCAGCTGTACCAGTTAAGGGACGCGTAGGCCGGTCGAGCCGTACCTCCTATGCGTTTTCATGTATAAACGCGACAAGATGCTCCGTGAGGAGGCGGAGAAGCGTCTTCAGGCCATTCGGGAGTTTACGGAGCTGGGGTCCGGCATCAAGATTGCCATGCGTGACCTGGAAATCCGCGGTGCGGGAAACGTACTGGGTGCAGAGCAGCACGGGCATATGGAAGCGGTTGGCTATGATCTTTACTGTAAGCTGTTGAATCAGGCGGTATTAGGCCTTAAAGGGCCAGCGCAGGGAAGAGGATACGTATGAAACGGTAGTGGACTGCGACATCGACGCCTATATTCCCACTTCCTATATTAAGAATGAATATCAGAAGCTGGATATCTATAAGAGGATTTCCAGTATTGAGAATGAGGATGAAGTACATGGATATGCAGGATGAGCTGATGGACCGTTTCGGGGATATTCCGAAGCCGGTGGAAAATCTTCTGCGTGTGGCTGGGATCAAGGCGCTGGCTCACAGTGCTTATGTCACCGAGGTAAATATCAACAGCCAGGAGATTCGCCTTACCATGTATCAAAAAGCGAAGCTGACGTGTGGCCGGTATACCGGCTATGGTGGATCAGTACCGCGGGGATTTGAAGTTCCATATGGCAGAAGAACCGTATTTTACGTTCATTGACAGACGGAAAAACCAGACTACTGCCGGCATGATGGAGCGGGCAGAGGAACTGTTGAAACAGTTGTATGAATTGACAGAAAAATAAAGAGTATTCTGAAAAGTGTTTATAAAAAATTAAGCTTACAGTGGTTGCTATTAGCCTATTTTATGATATAATAATAGTAGAAGAAGGATGAAAATCCCCAATGCATGCTATATTTCCATAATCATAAAATATAAGAAAGGTGGTAACCATGGACGTTTTTAGGTATGTATCTTCTGCAGAGAGTTTCGAATGAGCTGACCATTCAAAGGAATGAATCGTTTGAGAACAGATTTGTTGCTCCGGTTCCTGACAGCACGGCGGCAAGAGTGACGCATGAGGCGTATGTATGTTCCTCAAAGGACGTATCACCAAGGGTCACGAAAGGAGCGTTCTGATTCAGACAATGAAGATTGCGAAAGAGTAGTAGGAGTTTCGTAAGCAGGCGGCTGTTCCGGGTTCTGTAAGGGCATGCTTAAAAGATTTTGAAAGGGAGCTGCTGCACCGGCTGTGTAAAATCGGCGGTGCGCAGCTTCTTTTTATCGGGGTGAAAAGAGTAAATTACCATACAGGGAAAGGATAACGATGATGAAGCAGAATTATTTCGTATACGCAGGATGCTTTATGGACCGGCTGAGGAAGCTGGAATCCACGGATACAGGCTGACGCGAGAGAAGGAAGAGAGCCGCAGCTCACAGAAGTCTTTGCCGCCGCCGGAGTGTCGAATCCATCGTATCTGGCGGTTTCCGCCGATGGAAAGCTTTTTATATTCCGTTATGGAGGATATGGCTTATGAAGGAAGGGAGGGCGGAGGCGTGGCAGCGTTCCGGATCGACGAAGGCTCCCTGACGCTTCTCACGCAGGGAACCGCTGGAACTCTGCCGTGCCATCTGCTTCCCGATGAGAAGAGAGGGTTTCTGTATGCAACCAACTATCTGAGCGGCAGCGTATCCATGTTCCGGTTAAATGCAGACGGCTCTGTCGGAGAACTTTGTGATTTGAAACAGCATTACGGTCACGGGCCGAATGAAGAGAGGCAGGAAGGGCCGCATGTACATTACGTTGGATATTCAGCGGATGGAACAGGACTCTGGTGTGTAGACTTAGGGAATTGACAGAATCCGCTATTACCGGATTGATGAAGAGAACGGAAAACTGGTTCCGGACGAAAACACGATATGGTATTTCCGGAAGGTACGGGGCCGAGGCATTTTGTTTTAAACCGGGAAAGAAGGGGCTTATGTATGTGGTGAGCGAACTGAGCTCGGAAATCTTTGTGATGGAATGCGGCACAGAGGAAAATCGAATTCTGCAGAGAGTTTCCACGCTGCCGGAGTCTATGGAGAATAACACATGTGCCGCTGTTCATTTATCAGAAGACGGGCGTTACCTCTGTGCATCCAACCGGGGGCACGACAGCATCGCAGTGTATGCGGTGGACGCCGGTACGGGACTTCTGACGTTGGCAGGACGGACCGGAACAAAAGGAAAGACGCCCAGAGACTTCTGCCTGTGCGGGGACATACTTCTTTCTGCCAATCAGGACAGCCATACGATTACCATGTTTCAATTTGATGAAGAAAATGGTGCGATCACCGATGTGAACCGGGAAATCAGCTGCGGCTCGCCGGTGTGCCTGGTTGGAGTACCGGAACCGTAAAAAGAGTGTAGAAGGGAAGGAGAAGCATGGCAGAACGGGCCATCAATCGCAGAACCTGATATCACTGGCGCCAGTTCATAAGAACTGGCGCATTTTCATATAAAAAAACTCCGTTCAATGGAAAGCGACAGGGATATATTACGAAAAATGGCAGACATGAGTATAAATCTCAGCGTTCGTAGCAAAATAGTATCAGTGATATAAAATTGTACACCATGGAGGAGTTTTATATGAAAGCAACAGGTATTGTAAGGAGAATTGATGACCTTGGCCGTGTGGTAATCCCGAAAGAAATCAGGAGAACCCTTCGTTTGAGAGAGGGGACGCCGTTAGAGATATTCACAGACAGGGAAGGCGAAATCATTTTAAAGAAATATTCACCGATGGTTGAACTGACAGCGTTTGCATCTCAGTATGCGGAAGCCATGGCACAGACCACGGGACTTACCGTCTGCATCAGCGACCGGGATCAGGTGATCGCAGTGGCCGGTGGATCGAAAAAGGAACTGCTCCAGAAGACGATCAGCAAGCAGCTGGAAAATGTGATTAACGAAAGAACCGTTGTCCTGGCTGGAAAAGATGATAAGAATTTTATTCCGCTGACCGGCGAAACGCTGGAAGGAATCACCGCTCAGGTAATTGCGCCGATTATTTGTGAAGGCGATGCCATAGGAGCGGTTGCATTATTAAGCCGGGAGCCGAGAGCAAGATTTGGAGATATGGAAACGAAGCTGGCTACAACGGCAGCAGGATTCCTTGGAAGACAGATGGAAGGCTGATAACAGCTCAGAGAAGGAGGTGACGGAAATGGCATTGTATGATCCGAAAGAAGATGATTACGGTGACAGAGATATTCCTGAAGTGGACACAGAGCCATATAAGGACGGTTTCTATGTGGAGCCGCTTCCCGAGTCGACACGCCCCAGAAGGGACGGCCCGGGCGGGGACTGATGACGAAAATAAAACGGCCTGTCAGCTTCATGGCGACAGGCCGTTTTTTTCGTTTTTACATTGGGAATTAATAGATTACCTGATCGCCATCCTTGATGCAGTAGTTGGCGCGAACTCCCAGTTCCTCCATCCACTGGCGGGTTTCCAGTGTCTTCCAGTCTCCGCTTCCGACTCCGCCGCCGTTGTCATTGTCCCAGAGCCACTGGGGGCAGGGCCATAAGGCAATCTGCGGATTGATGGCCGCATAGACGTCACGGTTTACACCGTACTGTCCGTGATGCGACATCTGCACGATATCGCTCTTTAAATCAGCGGGAGAGTATTCACTCATCAACAGGTTACCGCCTTCCGGCCCTAAGTCCCCCAGGACCAGGATGCTCACGCCGTTTAAATAAAATTTATAGACGACGGAGCTGTTATTGACAGAGGTGGCATCCAGGAGATAGGGATCGTTCATGACGACGGCCCGGATATCGCCCAGCTGTATTTCCTGCCCTTTGGTGATGTCGCCATGAAGCTTCTCAGGAGGAAGTCCCGCCAAAGCATCCCGAAGACTGACCACGAAGTCACCGCGTCCGGAACCATGGGTATCATACCACTCCTGGTCTGTAAATTTGTAGTAGACGTTGTCAATAGTGATCTGGCTGTCCGGATTATTTAAAATTTCAATCAGGGCGCCTGCATGATCGGAATGGGGATGGGTGATGAACCAGCCGGACACATGGCCGCCCCTGGAGCGGATTACGTCGAGTAAATGAGCAGAATCACTGTCCCAGCCGCCGTCGATAACGACCAGTGTCCCATCCTTCGACTGCATGACCATGGACAGCATCTGACGGTTGCCGTGGTCAGCCAGCAGAGACAGGCTTCCGCCGTCAAAGAGCTGGCTTCCCGGCCCGATGGACAGTTTGGAAGAAAACCCCATACGCTGTATGGCCGGCTGTCCTTCCGTTCCTTCTGCAGCCACGGGCTGTCCGATAAAGCTGGTTAGAACAATATTTAAAAACAGAATTCCCGCGGCTATTTTCTTCCAGATATTAAATGATTTCATATTTCCCTCCGGTTTCTTTTTTGACTAATCCTTATTATATAAGATTGTCCCTGTTTTTAACAGGCGGTGACGTAAATTGTCAGGAAATCGTCAGAAATGGCGGAAGCTCCCGCTGCTATTGAGAAAATATGAGGATTAAACATCTTTTTCCACGGGCACAAGGATGTGGGAGGCCAGAGCTCCGCCGCGGTATATGGTGTTGTGGGCGATCCGGTTTACTTCGCTGTCGAACCCGTTTTCTGTATTACTGTTTGGAAACATGAAATTTTTGCACTGGAAGTAACGGTAAAACGCATCCGGTGGCCGGCTTTGAAGGTGTTGGACAGCTTCGTGGTCCGAATGCGCACTTCATAGACTTGACCCGGTTCCATGAATTCCGGTTTTTCAAAGCTGTTTCTGTATTTTACATCGATGACGCCATCTGCCAGCTTGATGGAGGTTCCGGCTTCATCCACATCCGTAATCCGCACAAACAGATCGGTGTCGGGGCAGTCAGATGAAAGGCAGAGGACAGCAGTGATGTCTCCGGTCACGGTTAAATCGTGGTCCAGCACCGGCGTAGTGTAACAAAAGGATATCACTGCGTTTTTTTCCTCGGTGTAGTCTTCCGGAACCTCCAGTTCATTTTCGAAACATCAATGATGTGAGCAGCTGGAGATTCCGGATCATAGTCGTAGGAATCGGATTCCTGAATTGCAGGTTTACATAATGTAAGAGCCTCCCGGTCCAGATACCAGACGGTGGAGACTGCTTCCGGCAGAGGCCAGTGTTTCCCGTGCTTCCAGCAGTTATCACCCAGTGTATAGTATTCTACAGGTGCGCCTGTCTCGATGCCATTCTCTTCATTCTTCAGAAAATGATCCAGCCAGGCAAAACACAGAAGATCCATATCGTACCGCAGCGCATGTTCTCCCATAAAGATGCCGTGAATGTCGTAATTGGCGTTACCGCTGTGTTTCCAGGGACCGAGGACAACCTTGTACGTTCCGGCGGGGTAAAATGCATCGATCAGCTCCAGGGCCTCGGTCGTTCCCATCCCGTTGTCGTCAAACCAGCCCGACATGACGAGGGCGGGAACGACATGACCGCAGCTGCGCTCTCTCCAGTTTGCCTTCCTCCAGAAATCATCGTAGTCGGGATGGTTCAGCCACTCATTTTAAAAATGGAACATCGATGCCAAGTGCCTTTCTGGCCATGTCTCTGACAGGCCGCAGCTTTAAAACCTCCTCCCAGTCACTGCGAACCATGCGGTCTTCACGGAACCGCTTTTCTGTCATGGCGAAGTTCCAGGCCATGGAGCCGGAGGTGAAGCAGCCTCCCCGTCTGGGAAGATCGATAAAGGGACTTCCCGCACAGACGCTGCTCAACATGGCTTTCAGATGGGGATTGCCGCTGGCAGCCGCGGCCCACTGAACGTATCCGAGGTAGGAACCGCCGGTCATGCCAACGTTTCCATCGCTCCACGGCTGGTCCGCGATCCAGTCCAGCGTATCGCTTCCATCTTCAACTTCATGGTAATTCGGTATCCACTCTCCGGTGCTGTCTTCCCGGCCTCGGACATCCTGAACGACAACCGCGTAGCCGCGCTGAACAAACCTGTAGTACTGTTCGACACCGTCGTGTTTTCCGTAGGGAGTCCGGATCAGGACCGCCGGTACCCGGAGGGAGGGTCCGGAGAAGCCGCCGGCGGGTTCCGGCTGGAGCCCGTCAGCCGTCGTGGCGGGAAGATAGACGTCTGTAGCCAGCTGTTCGCCGTCGGCTGTCGGGACCATGTAAGTACCGGCAAAATGGACCGCGCAGACCGGATCAGCCGTCCATTCTTTTAAGATCGTCTGTTCCTCTCCATCCCGTTTAATACCAGGACACCGGTATAATCCCGCCCGGCCATCTGCACTGCGTAAACCTTTCCGTCTGAAAGATACAAATCCAGAGGGAATTTGACTTCCCTTTGAATGTAAGAGCCACTGGCAGAAGCGCCGTGACCGCTTAAACGGCGGGTGAAGACCTGTCCGCCTGCGGTCGTAAAACGTTCTTCGCCTGCTTTGGCATGAATCTCATACTCCGGAAGTGATTCGAAGAAGTCCCGCAGTTTCCGACGGCACAGAACTTCATAAAAATCATCGTTGTGAAGCGGTTCCTCCGGGTGAAAGGTGTTGGTGAACACATCCAGCGTCCGGTGATACAGTTCCTTTCCGTCCTCGTTCTGATCGCGGATGATACCGTAAAGAATTCCGGAAAAATAAAAAATTCCATTGTTTCATTGTCTTATTCCTCCTGTCTATGCTTTTGATTATAAGGGAAATGAAGTAATATGGATACCGTTTTATTGGAAAAATATTCAAAAAAAGATTGACAGACGATGCCGTCTCCTGTACAATAACACGCAATACATAGCAAAGAGATATGAATACTATGAATCGAACGTGTTCCGCATGAGGAACGGGGAAAGGATGGATGCATATGTCAGAGAGAAAAGGGTTGAGGTTTGAAACATTACAGATCCATGCCGGCCAGGAGGAGCCTGATCCGGCTACAGGGGCCAGGGCGGTTCCGATCTATCAGACCACATCGTACGTATTTAAGAACTGCAAAGAGGCGGCGGACCGTTTCAGTCTTTCGGCGGCAGGCAATATCTATGGACGTCTGACGAATCCGACAGAGGAGGTGCTGGAACAGCGGGTTGCAGCTTTAGAGGGAGGCAGTGCGGCGCTGGCGGTGGCCAGCGGAGCGGCGGCTATTGCCTATACCTTTCAGGCCCTTGCCAGGGAAAGCGATCATATTGTGGCGGCTTCCACCATCTATGGAGGCACCTATAATCTTCTTGCACACACACTTCCGGAATTCGGTGTGACGGCTTCCTTTGTTGATCCTGACGAACCCGGGGCGTTTGAGCGTGCCATCCGCCCCAATACAAAGGCCGTCTTTATCGAAACGCTGGGAAACCCCAATTCCAGCATCATCGATATGGAAGCCGTGGCCGCCGTGGCTCATGCCCATAAAAGTTCCCCTGATTGTGGATAATACCTTTGCTACCCGTATCTGTTCCGCCCGCTGGAGCACGGGGCTGATATTGTGGTGCACTCCGCAACCAAATTTATGGGCGGTCACGGTACTGCGCTGGGAGGCGTGATCGTGGAAGGCGGAAGCTTCGACTGGGAGGCATCCGGCAAATTCCCCGGCTCGTGGAGCCGAATCCCAGCTACCACGGCGTCAGCTTTACGAAAGCGCCGGACCGGCAGCTCTTGTGACGAAAAAATCCGTGCAGTACTTCTGCGGGACACAGGAGCCACACTGGCGCCAGCTGCATGCTTTTTACTGCTCCAGGGATTGGAAACGCTGTCCCTGCGTGTGAACGCCACGTTTTAATGCCCTCCGGGTTGTGGAGTATTTAAACGCCAATCCCCACGTAAAGAAAGTCAACCATCCATCACTCCCCGGGAGTCCGTACCATGAACTCTACAACCGGTATTTTCCGGAAGGCGCCGATCCATCTTCACCTTTGAGATAGAGGGGCGGAGCAGAGAAGGCAATGGAATTGATCGATCACCTGAAGATATTTTCCCTGCTGGCCAATGTGGCGGACGTCAAATCGCTGGTAATCCATCCGGCCAGCACCACACACGCCCAGATGACGGAGCAGGAACTTGCGGACAGCGGCATCAGGCCGGAGACCATCCGGCTCTCTCCTCCATCGGAACCGAGCATATAGAAGATATTATTCAGGATCTGGAACAGGCATTTGCTTGTGTTTTTCTGACAAAAAAGCGTATAATTTTCTGGTAGAAAATCGTTCCCGGGCCGGATGGAGTGCAGCAGCCCGGATTATCCGCGGCCCGGATTTTCGGGTACTGTTAAAAGGGGGATATCTATGTATTCATTTGAGGATCTGGTAAGAATTACGGCACAACTCCGCTCGGAGCACGGCTGTCCGTGGGACAGGAAGCGACCCATGAGTCTGAAACCATGCCTGGAAAGAAGAGAGTGAAGAGGTACTGGCGGCCATTGACAATCAGGACATGGAAAATCTCTGTGAGAATTGGGAGATGTGCTGTTCCAGGTATTGATACACAGCCGGATCGCGGAGGAAAACGGTGCGTTCACAGTGGCTGATGTGGTAAACGGTATCTGCGAGAAGATGGTGAGGCGTCATCCGCATGTATTTGGTGATGCAAAAGCGGCTACGCCAGAGGAAAGTCTGGAATTGTGGAATGAGATAAAACGCCGGGAGAAGATGGGAAAGAAATAGGCGTAAAAACCTTGACAAAAACAGGAGAAACAGCTATAAATGATATAGTATCGTATTAACGAGAAAAATCGTAGTTAAATACTACATTCTAGGAGGAAGATATCAATGAACAAAACAGAATTAATCAACGACAGAAGCAGAACTGTCTGTCAAGAAGGATGCAGAGAAGGCAGTTAAGGCGTTCACAGATGTAGTATCTGAAGAATTAGTTAACGGCGGAAAAATCCAGTTAGTTGGTTATGGTACATTTGAAGTTTCTGAAAGAGCAGCAAGAGAAGGAAGAAATCCGAAGAGCGGCGAAGTGATGAACATCCCGGCCTCCAAGACACCGAAGTTCAAAGCTGGCAAGGCATTAAAGGATATGGTGAACGCATAATTCATGAGACTTGACAAATTCCTAAAGGTTTCCCGGCTCATCAAGAGAAGAACTGTGGCTAACGAAGCCTGCGACGCAGGCCGCGTGGTCGTGAATGATAAACCGGCGAAGGCTTCCTTAAACGTTAAGGAAGGCGACATCATCGAAATTCATTTCGGGACAAGCTCCGTGAAGGTGGAAGTCCTGGATGTGGCGGAGACTGTAAAAAAGGATGAAGCGAAAGAGCTTTATCGCTATATTTAACAGGAATAAAGCGCGCCTCCTAATATACTTTAGACAGGTATATTAGGAGGTTTTTTAATGGAAGAGAAGATGAATATCCGCCCGCATAAGCTTACACTGGAAAACAGAGGGGCCGGAACCGTTACGGGAATCCGGGAGGTCGTGTCGTTCGATGAGAATCAGGTGGTGCTTGATACAGATCTGGGGCTTCTTACTGTCAAGGGAAGGACTTGCATGTCAGCAGGCTGACCCTGGAAAAAGGAGAGGTGGATTTAGACGGTACCATCGACAGTTTAAACTATTCCTCCAACGAGGCGTTAAGAAAGTCCGGAGAATCCCTGTTTACCAGATTATTCAAATAAAGAGCCTAAAGGAGTCCTATGAGCGTCCATATTGTATATGAGGTGAGACTTCTGCTCTACAGCTTTGCCACGGGCGCAGGGCTTATGATGACGTATGATTTTTTAAGAATCCTCCGCATCTTCATTCCTCACCTTCCCGTCATTATGGGCGTGGAGGACATGGTATACTGGGTGTATGCGAGTCTGGTGACCTTCTCCCTGCTGTATGAACAGAATGACGGAGGCTTAAGAGGATACGTCATCGCAGGTGTCTTTACCGGAATGTTTTTGTACGACCGGCTGATCAGCAGGTTTTTTCTAAAGTTCTTGAAAATACGTGGAAATATCTTAGAATGAAGCTAGACAAAGTGTTTCCGCCGCAGAAGAAAACGGCAACGATAGAATAGCTGGTGATGAAAAGAATGAGTAGTTTGGAAAATCTAGGAAGACGAAAAGATAAATGGGGCAACCGTATGGCTCTGATTGGTATCACTTTCGTGGTATTCAGCCTGGCTGTTATCGTGACGGTCAAGGGCGCCTCCTTAAAGGACAAGGAACTGGAATACCAGATACGTGAGGAGAATTTAACCGCTCAGAGGGACAAGGAACTGGAACGCTCGAAGGAGCTGGAAGAGTACCGGATCTATGTCCAGACGAAGCAGTACATAGAAGAGGTGGCGAAGCAGAAGCTGGGACTGGTGAACCCTGACGAGATTCTGCTGAAACCGAAAAAAAAAAGAATGAATTCTGTCGTAATATTTTTTGGGACAGGGTGTTAAGATTTGACAAATATTTCCTCCAACCTGTATATAATGTGCGTTAGGAACAGTATGCATAAAAACAGGCAGGAGGGAATTTTTGTGTTCAGACGTAAGGCGGAGCATCACGATATGGCTGATGTGAATGTATATACAGCGAAGAGATTAAATGACATGGCAGGCTCCCTCGGAGAGCTGGCCAGAGCATGTACAGATGAATTGTCCGCCGGACAGGGACTTACGAAGGAAGATGGGATTGCGGCGATGCGGAGACAGCCGCAGCCATGGTATGCGCAGGCTGCAAAGTGCAATATCTATTCCAGCCAGGAACAGGAAAACAACTACTATCTGTATTATCTGATTCGCCTCGTTTGAGCAAAAGGGAAATCTGGATTACGGGGACATGCCCCGCATGTTTCTTGAGACCTGCAAACGCCGGGAGGAGTATGTCGATCACCTGAACCGCAGTCTCGGAAAAGCAACGATGAATTTAGCCTGGAAGAACCGTTTTCTGGAAAGCCGGGATGCGGTGATCATACAGTTTAAGGAGCTTGCCGTCATCCTGGAGGAATTTTCCCACCAGATGGAAAAGGCGGTGGACATTACCCCGGAGAAAGCTGACGCCGTAGAGAAAGTATTCAGGCGCCGCCACATCGTAATCGAGAAAATGCTGATTCTGGAGTATGAAAATCACCAGAAAGAGGCCTTTCTCACCATGCGGACCGGAAACGGACGCTGCGTGACCGCGAAAGAGGCGGCGGAGCTTCTGGAGGAAGCCATGGACGAAAATGAATGGTGTGTTGCCCACGACGGCCGAAACTTAATCACGAAGCAGCCGGCCACCATCCGCTTTGTGGAAAGGGGCGTTACCGTATGGTCTACGGCGCGGCCCGGGCCATAAAGACAGGAGAATCCGTATCAGGAGACAACTACAGCTTCAGCCAGATTATGCCGGGCCAGGTCATTATGAGTCTTTCCGACGGTATGGGAAGCGGTGAAATCGCAGAAGAGGAGAGCCGTCAGGTCATAGAATTGACAGAGACTTCTGGAAGCCGGTTTTTCTGCGCGGGCTGCCTTAAAACTGGTCAATACGGTTCTTCTGCTGACCGGCAATGTCCAGCATCCGGCAACCCTTGACCTGGCCTGCATTGACCTACATACCGGAATTCTGGAAGCCATGAAGCTGGGAGCCGCGGCCACCTATATACTGACACCTACCGGAGCGGAGCTCCTGGAGGCCGGAGAGGTGCCTATGGGCATCTTAAATCCGGTAGAAACCGATTCTTCTGTCTAAAAAGCTGTGGGATGACAACCGGATCATCATGGTCAGCGATGGCGTCCTCGATGCTCTTCCCGGGGAGGACAAGGAGTTGTCGCTTCTGGAATTCATAGCCGGAATGCCTGTAAAAAATCCTCAGGACATGGCTGACCGGATTCTTCTCTTTGCCCGTTCCTTCCATGAATTTGTAGGCGATGATATGACCGTGCTGACAGCCGGTATCTGGGACCGGTGACGGCAGACCCGTCCTGTAAAGCGCTGGCAGGCGCCGAAGCTGTGCGGACAGGTATCAGATTAAATTCAGAAGGCGCAGAGGCTGTGCCTTCTGAATTCTTTATTCCGGTACCTGCCGCATTCTTTTTAAATTTCAGGAAGACATTTCGAGTCGGACTTTCACGATTATCCTCTTTATGGTATATATATAACTATACCGGGAAAAAATTTACAAAGGCGGTGTATCCATGCACAGAAAAAATACTGGAGAGTATCAGGGAATTCATAGGGGAGAACCATATGCTGGTCCCCGGCGACCGCGTCATCATCGGTCTGTCCGGCGGCGCGGATTCGGTGAGCCTTCTGATGATTCTTAACGAACTGAAGAAAGAACTGAACATAGAGCTTTTCGCGGTCCATGTCCACCACGGATTAAGAGGAGAAGAGGCGGACCGTGACAGCGCATACGCACAGGAACTGTCAGAGAATCTGGGAGTGCCTTTTGTTTGTGTGCACGCAAATGTGGCGGAATACGCCCGTGTAAATGGAATGTCAGAGGAGGAAGCCGGAAGGCACCTGCGTTACCGGATCCTGGAGGAACAGCGCCTTGCGCATCATGCGTCGAAGATCGCCGTAGCTCATCACGCGGATGATCAGGCAGAGACGGTGCTCTATAATCTGTTTCGCGGAAGCGGCTTAAAGGGGGATCGGCGGGATGAAGCCGGTGCGGGATACCATAATCCGCCCTTTGCTTTCCGTCACAAGAAAAGAGATTCTTGCATATCTGGAAGAAAAGAGATATCATATTGTGAGGACTCTACAAACAGGGGACCGATTACATCAGGAACCGCCTGCGCCATGAGATTATTCCCGCTGTCAGGAAACGGATCAATGAAGGGGCGGTCTCAATATTCTGCAGGCGGCAGCGAAGACGGCAGCGGCGAGCGGATGCTTATTTTGAGAAGGCAGCAAAGCAGATTCTGGAGAAGCACGGTATTCGGGAGAGAACGGATGAGGGCGGCATTTGTTCCGTGGGAATTGCTGCAGAAATCCTGAAACAGGAAGACTCCATTGTCAGGCAGTACGTCATCCGGCAGATGATTGGAGAGACGTATCAGTCATTGAAGGATATTACGTCTGTGCACGTGGAGGGAGGCTGAGAAGCTTCTGTTTAAGCCTGTGGGACGGCGGATTCAGCTGCCGGATGGAGGCTGTGCCTTACGGACGTATGGAGAACTGCAGATTAAAAAAGGGAAAAACGATTTGTTCTCAAAGCGGCGGCGAAGAAACCGGAATAACGCCCGTTATGACGACATTTCCTTACAAAAAGGGCAGGAAATTCCCAAAAACAGGTATACGAAATGGTTTGATTATGATAAAATCAATAGTACGCTCTCTGTGAGGTATCGGGAAACCGGAGACTATATCACACTCGCCGGCGGCGGCAGAAAGACAGTCAAATCGTTCATGATCGATGAAAAGATTCCGAAGGAAGAACGCGGTAAGATTCTGCTGGCGGCGGACGGATCACATTCTCTGGATCATCGGATACCGGATCAGTGAATATTATAAAATTACAGACGATACTCATACGGTACTGCAAATACAAATAGGCGGAGGAAAAATGATGAATGATAAGATACGTGTATTGTTATCGGAAGAAGAAGTAGCAAAGAGAATCAGGGAAATCGGCGATGAAATCAGCAGAGATTACGAAGGCAGACCCCTTCATCTGATCTGCATCTTAAAGGGAGGCGTATTCTTCACCTGCGGCTGTCCAAGAGGATCAGCCTGCCCCTGACTCTGGATTTCATGTCTGTATCCAGCTATGGCGCAGGCACCGTATCCAGTGGAATCGTAAAGATCGTAAAGGATTTGGATGAAACCGATTGAAGGAAAGGACGTATTGATCGTAGAAGACATCATCGATTCCGGCAATACGCTTTCTTATCTGATTGAGGTCCTGAAGCAGAGAAACCCGAAAAGCATTGAACTGTGCACGCTGCTCGATAAACCGGAACGCCGTGTGAAGAAACAGGTTACGGTGAAATACACCTGCTTTACCGTACCGGATCAGTTCATCGTGGGATACGGTCTTGATTATGACCAGAAATACAGGAATTTGCCGTATATCGGAGTAATAGAACAGCAATAAGGAGGCAGCCCGTTGAAACAACAGCAACCATTTAGAGGGTTAGGTCTCGTTCTGATTCTCGTGATCATGCTGATCGTAGCAAGCATGTTTCCAAGGCAGAATGAAGATCAGTAACCAGGAATATATGAAGGCCATCGAGGATGGCGTTGCAGTAGTCGCAGCCACTGTTAAGCAGAACCAGCAGACGCCTACCGGTCAGGTCGTGCTGATTATCAGTGACGGATCGACAGAACAGGCAAAAGTCGTAAATGTTCCGGATGTGATTGCGAAAGACAGGAGCTGCTGGACAGGAATGGAATCGTCTACACAACGGAGAATGTCCCTCAGGAGAATTATTTCCTGACCATCGTTCTTCCGATTATCCTGACTGCCGTGGTTCTCGTCGGTATGTTCATGCTGATGAACGCCAGGGCGGGAGCGGGCAGCGCCAACGCGAAGATGATGAACTTCGGACGCAAGCCGGGCCCATATGGCCAAGGATACCAATAAGGTTAATTTTGGAAGGTAGCCGGTCTGGAAGAAGAGAAGGAAGAACTGGCCGAGGTGGTGGACTTCTTAAAGAATCCGCAGAAATACACCAGTGTCGGAGCGCGTATCCCCAAAGGGGATTCTGCTTGTGGGCCCTCCGGGAACCGGTAAGACACTGCTTGCAAAAGGCGGTGGCAGGGGAAGCGGGTGTTCCGTTTTTCTCTATTTCAGGTTCTGATTTCGTAGAGATGTTCGTCGGTGTCGGCGCATCGAGAGTCCGTGATTTATTTGAAGAAGGCAAGAAACACGCGCCCTGTATCATTTTTATCGATGAGATCGACGCTGTGGCCCGCCGGAGAGGTACCGGTATGGGCGGCGGCCACGATGAGAGGGAGCAGACCTTAAACCAGCTTCTGGTAGAGATGGATGGATCTGGAGTCAATGAAGGCATTATCGTTATGGCGGCTACCAACCGCGTGGATATCTTAGATCCTGCGATCCTGCGTCCGGGCCGTTTTGACCGTAAGGTGGGAGTAGGCACGCCTGATGTTAAGGGGAAGAGAAGAGATTTTGATGGTCCATTCCAAGGAAGAAACCCCTGGGAGAGGACGTGGACTTAAAACGCGTGGCTCAGACTACGGCAGGATTTACAGGTGCCGATCTGGAGAATCTGATGAATGAGGCGGCCATCAACGCGGCCCGCGACAACAGGAAGTTTATCAGCCAGGCGGACATCAATAAGGCGTTTGTCAAGGTTGGAATCGGCGCGGAGAAGAAGAGCAAGGTCATCTCCGAGAAGGAGAAAAGATTACGGCATATCATGAGGCAGGCCATGCAATCCTGTTCCATTTACTTCCGGATGAAGGACCGGTTCATACCATTTCCATCATTCCTACAGGCATCGGCGCGGCGGGGTATACCATGCCTCTGCCGGAGAGCGACCGGATGTTTAACACGAAGGGAAAGATGCTGCAGGATATCATGGTGGACTTAGGCGGCAGAATCGCGGAAGAACTGGTCTTCGGCGATATCACTACCGGGGCTTCCCAGGATATTAAGCAGGCGACGGCGACCGCCCGTTCCATGGTGACACAGTACGGTATGTCAGACCGTGTAGGCATGATTAACTATGATAACGACGGAGACGAGGTTTTCATCGGCCGCGATCTGGCCCATACCAAGAGCTACGGTAATGAGGTGGCCAATGCGATTGACAGCGAAGTGAAGCGCATCATCGACGACTGCTACACCAAGGCAAAGGATATTATTATGAAGCATGAAGAGGTACTCCATGCGTGCTCCAGGCTTTTAATTGAGAAAGAGAAGATCGGCCAGCAGGAGTTTGAGAGCCTGTTTCCTGTGGAGATCTAAAAGGTTAAGAGATGGATCCTGTTTAACAGAATTTTGCAGATGCCCGGTAAAATGCCTAAGATTGGCGCCTGGTATCTGCATTTTTTTGTCTGTAAAACGGGAGAAATCAAAATGACTAAAAAACAGGAATGAAAAAATGATGTTTGTGCACACTTATTTCTGAAAGCATGCTATATTAATAATCGTAAACCCCCCAATACATTATATAGTTTTTGCTACACCCCATAAGAAACGAAATACCTTCTCCGAAAAACGGTCAGCTCCCCCGCTGACCGTTTTTATGCCCATAGCCGGGAATACGGAAAAGGTTGGAAGAAAACGAGGGAACGGGCATGAAAAATGAAGAAACTAAGAGCCCACGGGGTTGTATATTCAGGCCTGATCAGATAAAATAGATACAGGAGTAAATTGAGAAAGGGAAGGATAAATATATGTGCTTCCAGGCAGAGGCGTTAAACAGAGAGGCGTTATTTACCGACGAGACAGAAAAATTTCCGATTTCCCACAGAACCCGAGGCCGGAGACGACGTATACTTACGTTTCCGGACCGCAAGGGATAATGTGGATTATGTGTATATTATATAGAAGATGGCAGCAGCCTGAAAGAGGCCGTTATGGAGAAGACGGACTCCGATGGCCAGTTCGATTACTATGAATATAAAATTACAGTTGGCAGTGATAAACTCAGCTATAGCTTTAAAGTGGTAAAAGGCAGCGAGGCCTGTTATTATAACCGGCTGGGGGCGACGATGGATAATCAGGAGAGCTTCCATTTCCGGATTGCTCCGGGATTTAGCACCCCGGACTGGGCCAAGGGCGCCATCATGTATCAGATCTACGTGGACCGGTTCTGCAATGGCGATCCGTCCAACGATGTCGTGGATAACGAGTATTTTTATATTGACCAGAATGTGGAACACGTATCGGATTGGAGCAGGTATCCCAGTCAGATGGACGTGGGCTGTTTTTATGGCGGAGATTTGCAGGGAGTATGGGATAAGCTGGATTATATCCAGAATCTGGGTGTGGATGTCATCTATTTTAACCCGATTTTCGTGTCGCCATCGAACCACAAGTATGACTGTCAGGATTACGACCATATCGATCCGCACTACGGAGTTATAGTAAAGGACGGCGGAGAACCCTTAAAGAGCGGAGCCACCGATAATCGTCAGGCAACCAAGTATGGTGAGAAGCACGGCGAAGGAGAATTTAGAGGCCAGTGACGCGTTTTTGCGCGGTTTGTAGAGAGGTTCACCGCCGCGGGATGAAGATTATCCTGGATGGCGTGTTTAATCACTGCGGATCCTTTTAACAAATGGCTGGACGGGGAGCTTCTTTATCAGATGTCCGGCGACTATGAAGCCGGGGGCGTATGTGTCGGAGGATAGTCCGTACCACACGTTTTAAATTTTACAAAGATGATGCATGGCCCTGCAATGATTCCTATGACGGCTGGTGGGGACATGACACGCTGCCGAAGCTAAACTATGAGGAATCTCCGAAGCTGTATGAATATATCATGAATATCGCCCGTAAGTGGGTGTCTCCCGCCGTACAATGTGGACGGCTGGAGGCTTGATGTAGCTGCTGATTTAGGGCACAGCAGCGGAATACAACCACAAGTTCTGGCGGGATTTCCGAAGTGCGGTAAAGGAGGCCAATCCCAAGGCGATTGTGCTGGCCGAGCATTATGGAGATCCTTCCAGCTGGCTTGCAGGGGACCAGTGGGATACGGTCATGAACTATGATGCTTTCATGGAGCCGCTGACCTGGTTTCTGACAGGCATGGAGAAACACAGTGATGAGAGTAATCCCAATCTCTACGGGGATGGAGAGAGCTTTTTCCGCTCCATGAATTACCATATGAGCCGGATGATGACGAATTCCATGATGGTGGCCATGAACGAACTGTCCAACCACGATCACTCTCGTTTCTTAACGAGGACGAACCGGACGGTGGGACGGATCAGTACGAAGGGTGCGAAGGCAGCTTCCGAGGGCGTCAACTACGGCGTATTCCGTGAGGCCGTATTAATCCAGATGACCTGGCCGGGAGCGCCGACCATCTACTACGGCGATGAGGCCGGAGTCTGCGGATGGACGGATCGGATAACCGGAGAACGTATCCGTGGGGCAATGAGAATCTGGAGCTGATTGAATTTCATAAATATGACCGGGACTTCACCACCGGATTCGCCGCTGAGACGCGGTTCCTTAAAACAGCGCTGGCCGGAAGGCAGCTGATCGCGTACGGCCGTTTCTGCGGACCGACAGTGTCTGTGCCGTGATAGTCAATAACCGGGCTGCAGGCGTGATATACAGCTTCCTGTATGGCAGCTGGGCCTGGCGGATGGCGATACGCTGGTACGCCATATGCTGACGTATGAGACGGGATACAACGTAGGAAAATCAACTATGATGGTGGCAGACGGCAGGTGTCGGTTTCATGCCCGCCAACAGTGCCATACTTTGCAACGGACCGGGTGTAGGATGAAACTGGTCGGCAGAGATTAAAGCGCCGGGCCGGGCGAAATGACGGGCTGGGAGAAAATGCACGAAAAAATGTGGGATAGCGGATGAAAAAACTACTTGATTTTTCGTTCCCTGTGATAAAATAATACTGCTTGTCAAAAGCAATCTGGATGGTTTCCCGAGTGGCCAAAGGGGACAGACTGTAAATCTGCTGCAAATTGCTTCGGTGGTTCGAATCCACCACCATCCATATGCCGGCGTGGCGGAACTGGCAGACGCACAGGACTTAAAATCCTGCGGGCCTAATCGCCCGTACCGGTTCGATTCGGTCGCCGGCAGTAAAAAGCTGCAAAAGTGATTGTCACTTTGCGCTTTTTTTGTATGGATGAATGAAATTTTATTTTCTTAACAATTCCCCATCTCCTTCAGAGAGAGAAAGACGCCGTCCGGGCTTATTTTCGCATGCCTGAGATCCTCTCTCTTCGTCTCCCCGGTCAGCACCAGCAGCCCGGCCGCCCCATTGTTAACGCCGGCCGCCACATCTGTATACAGACGGTCTCCGACAAAGGCGATCCGGTCTTTGGACACACCTGTTTTTCCAGAATCATTTCAACGGTTTCAGGGTATGGTTTTCCCACATACTTAGGCGTTTTTCCTGTGGACAGCGTGATCGCCGCACAAAAGGAGCCGCAGTCAGGGATAAAACCGTCTTCCGTCGGACAGTTGATGTCCAGATGTGTAGCCAGAAATTCCGCACCGCTTCGGATGTAATGGCATGCCCGTTCCAGCTTGTGATAGGTAAGCGTCGTATCAAACCCCACCACCACAAGATCCGGCTGTTCTTCTGTCAGATGGATGCCGGCCTTCTCAAAGCTTTCGCGCAATACGGGAGTTCCAAGCAGATAGACCGTTTTTCCCGGATGAGAATGCTTCAGGTACTCAATCATCACATCTCCCGAAGTCATGATCTGACTGGAATCGATGAAGCAGTTCATAGACCTGAGCTTTTTTATATAGGCGCCGGAGGACTTCGAGGAGTTATTGGTGAAGAACAGATAACGCCGCCCTGTTTCCTGAAGCGTCTGCAGAAAGTCGGGAGCCTTCAAAAGGTGTTCACCAAGATAAAAGGTTCCATCCATGTCCAACACAAAAAGCTCTGTCTTTTCAAGCAGTGATACTCTTTGCTCCTTCACGCCGTTCTCCTTTATGAGCCCTTAATATTTCGTTGATTTCCACTTCCATCTCTTTCAGCGCGGTTTCAACGTCAAGATCTTCCTGAATGATTTCGTCCATCCAGTTTCTCCACGTGGTGGATGCTTGGCTCCAGTCGGAACGCTGAATTCCGGGAGTGATGACATCCAGGTTGTCGAAAATAATCTGAAATTCCGGTTTTTGTGCCAGAAATGCCTTTCCTTCATCGGTTTCCTGTACAGATTTCCTGGTAGGCAGATAACCGGATTCAGAAGCCCATATCATGTTGACGTCCTTGCTCATTAAGTAGGAGAGAGAAATTCCCAGGAGGCATCCTTCACCTTCTGATCGTTTTTAGCCGGGAGAAAAGGACGTTGCCGCCTAATACCTGTTCCTTTGTTTTTCCTCCGGGCAGCCAATCCATTCCGACGTCAAAAGCTGCAGCTGTCGACAATGGTGTCATATAAAGAACTCGTATAGATGACGGACAGCGCCTTTCCGTCAATGAAGTTCTGGCGCATCACAGAAGCGCGTCTTCCCCGGTTGCAAAGGTAGAGTAGCCCTTTTGGTCCAGTCTTTCAAATCGGAAACCAGTTTGACTGAATGTTCAGAAGCAAGGTCAGTTTGCCTTCGGCAGTAACCAACTGAACACCGTTATTGATAAAGAACGGCTCATAATACCATGTAATCCAGCCGGGAAATACCATGCCGTAGCGGTTGGTTTTGCCGTCTGCGCTGATATCGGAGGCCTTCTAAAAACGAGGGTATTTCATCCCAGGTTTTCGGAATCTGAAGCCCTAATTCGTTTAATAAATCCCTGTTATAGTATACTACCTCGGTAGATACCGAAATGGAAGTGCTACCTGTACATCCTCGTATTTTGGCTGCAGCCTGAATCAAACCTTCTCCAAAATCGTCTATCTCAAATCCGTCGCGCTGAATATAAAGGGCCCAGGTCTTCGCATAAACCGCCTGCGCCATAAGCGGTAACGTAAGGGATATTGGCCATGGCAACGCCCGGCAGGTTGGTATTTGCCGCATTTGCGGAAACGATGGCTTCGTTTAATGCAGTATAATTCCCGATATACATTGGCTTAATCACGATGTTGTCATGAGAATCATTGAATTCACCGACAACGCGGTTCAGTGTTTCCTGGTACTGGCTTTCTAAGGCATGCCAGAATTCTATCTCAATACATCGGAGGCAGCTTCTGTATCCGCAGCGGTTTTCTGCCGCCGGAGCTTTCGAAGTGTTTGCCTCTGCCGTTGTTTCTTTGCTGGCTGCGGAACAGCCGCTTATTGCGATAACTGTAAGTAATGCGATCCCCCACCAAATACTTTTTAACCATATCTTCTCCTTTTCGTTAGTCTGCCAGTGTAAGCAGATATTCCCCAGTTCATACGCATAACGCATCATTGCATCAATCATTGGATCAGGCAGCCTGTCTGTCATTTGTGAGTTTCGTAAGCGAACACCCCTGATAGTTGATTTTTTCAGGGTTTTCATGATGGGTTCCCACTCTACGGTGCCAAGAAATGGAAGTAAATGATCGTCGATGACTCCGTAGTTATCCTGAACATGTGTGGCAATCAGACGGTCTCCCATCATTTCAAAGACATTCCGGCTGGTTCCAGTGCATCAGATTTGCATGTCCAAAATCCCAGACAATCCCCACGTTGTCATAAGACTGATGCAGTGTGTCAACCAGGTCGATCAAGTCTTCCGGATCGGCCAGATAACGGGGAACACGAACCCGTTTTTCGCTGTCGTTTAAATCGAATAGATTTTCTATGGCCAGTTTCACGCCATATTTTGCGGCAAACTCCAGATGGGGTTTGAAATATTCGATATTTTTCCTGCTTGTTTTTGCGGTAATCCGGGCGGTAAGGACGCGAACCGCCATGAATAACGACAATGCCTGCTCCCAGTTCCGACGAAGCGATGATAGAACGGCGAACCATCTCTTCCTCTTCCTCCCGATATGGATAGTCCGGATTGATCACATTATAGAACGGGGCGTGAGACTGGCTGACTGTCATTCCGAGTTCTTCAATTAACGCCCTGCATTCCTTTATCCATTCTCTCCAGTTGTCGTAGTACAGTTCTGTTTTATGGCTCCTGGTCCATGCAAAGTTGAGGTCTAAATCCCGAAATCCCGCTTTTGTGAATTCTGCGGATACTTTCCAACATGGGCCCTACACTTCCGTCCGGCCTCGGTCCATAGAACAATGTTGTTGTTGATAGTTTCATCTCTCTTCTCCTTAGTTTTATTAGCGATCTGACTGTTTTTTCTAACCCGTTTCCCCTCCTTTTTATGATCTTTGATAACCATGCAGTCAGTCTGCTTCGTTCATTAAAATAAAAAAGAGCAAGGCATCCGCGTGAAAGCATGCCTTACTCTTAATCTCATTAGCATTATTTAATTTATAGTCTAGCATATGGATATCAGATCGTCAATGAATGTTTATATATTAACAAAGAATGGGTTGAAAATAAGGGAAAAATAGTGAAAATGACGAAAACCCCAAAATGCCAAAAGAGGAGGAGAGCCGAAGGTATGTTTTTTTCCCGGACTTTTATGATATGATGAAAAAATATGGAAAACGGCTTAGCCGGAAGGAGAAGAACATCATGAAAAACACAGAAATTAACATCAGGGATCCATTTGTACTCGCAGAGAACGGAACATACTATATGTACGGGGACGAGGCCGCTACCTGCTGGATGGCGGCAACCGGCTTTGACTGCTATGTCAGTGAAGATATGGAAAATTGGGACGGACCGTACGAAGTGTTCCGTAAACCGGAGGACTTCTGGGCGGATATGAACTGCTGGGCTCGGAAGTACATAAATACCAGGGGCTTACTACATGTTTGCAACATTTAAGGACAGCAGTGTACATGGGGAACTGCGATCTTAAAGTCGGAGAGTCCGCTGGGGCCGTTCGTAATGCACAGTGACCGTCAGATCACGCCGAAGGACTGGGAGTGTATTGACGGGACATTCTATGTGTCACCTGACGGAAAACCATATATGGTGTTTGTCCATGAGTGGGTGCAGATATCGGATGGCAGTATCTGCGCCGTGGAGCTGAGCCGGGATTTGAGGGAGGCAGTATCTGACCCGGTGACATTATTTCATGCTTCGGAGGCCGCAGGCTGGGTAAAGCCGATCACCAATAAAAAAGCGGCCGGGCCTTCATTATGTGACGGATGGGCCGTATCTGTACAGGACAGAAAGCGGCCGTCTCATCATGCTCTGGTCCAGCTTCGGAAAAGAGGGGTATACGGAGGCGCTGGCCTATTCGGATAACGGGGATATTACGGGGAAATGGACACAGGATGACCGCCTGCTGTTTTTAAAGGACGGCGGCCACGGCATGATATTTGAGAGCATTTCCGGGGAACTGTATCTGACCCTGCATACGCCGAATGAACATTTGAAGGAGCATCCGGTATTTTACCGTCTGATCGAGGAGGAGGACACGCTGCGCGTAGCGGAATTATCATGAAAGAAGTATTTTTCACGGGAAAATGCGACGGAATCACCGGAATCAGCCACGTCGCCAGGGACTGTGATTTAACGGAGACGATCGGATTTTTATAAAAATGAGTACCAGATTTACTATATTCTGGATGGAGAACGGTTTTTCTATCAGGGAAGCAAAAAGCTACCGGATGGACAGGGGGACGCTTACTTTTATTGACAAACGGCAGATTCCTTTTACCAATGTGATCGGGGAAATACCACGAGAGAATATTGATTGAGGTGGATGAGAAATGGCTGGTCAGCATGGGAAAGGCCATGGAGCTGGACCTGATCGGTTTTTTTGCAAATTATCATGGCGTTTACCGGCTGGAAGGAAAGCATCTGGCGGCGGTGGAGAAAAAGCTTAAGAAGATGGAAGAGGTAATGGGGCAGAAGAGGGCCTTCGCGTCCGCGGAGGTAAAAAATCTATTGATTTCCATTATCATTTCCATGCTGTACGGAGCTGGCACAAGGTGTGCGGAGTATCACATGCCCAACGGAAAGATGCTCCGTTACGCGAAGGCAAGGGAGATAATCCAGTATATCATGGAGCATTACTCGGAGGTCTACGGGCTGGAGGACCTGGCCGGAATCTTCTATATGGACAAAAGCTATTTGAGCCGGATCTTCAAAGAGGTGACTAATTTTACAGTAAATGAATTTATCAACTGCCAGAGAATCGGTCATGCCAGGGACATGCTGTTGGATGAGTCGCTGTCCATGGAGGAAATTTCTCAAAAACTGGGCTATGAAAGATTATCCTATTTTGACCGCGTTTTTAAGAAATATGTGGGAATGTCTCCGCTGCAGTACCGTAAATCCAAGCGAAAAAGGAATGAAGATGAAGAAAACCAGTCAATATAGTGCAAAAACCGTTGATTTTTGATGGATTGGTGAAAGTGCCCAAATTGGTTGAAAAATAAGTCTTAAATAGTAAGATGTGTTTACAGAAACGTATCGGATCCGAGAAAAGCTTAAGCAGGTAACCCGTGAGAACAAAGACAGCGAAAGGTGTAAAAGGGGATCAATTATGAAATTAAGAAGACTTATGGCATTGACAACAGCGGTGGTTATGGCAGCATCACTGACCGCGTGCGGAGGACAGAAAGCCGAGACAAATACACAGATGGCGGACAGCGGAAAAAGAATCGGCAGTGTCCGGTGAGCAGGTCACACTTCGCATGGCGTGGTGGGGATCACAGACGAGACATGACGCCACCAACAAAGTAATCGAAATGTATGAGGAACAGAACTGAATGTACATATTGAGGCGGAGTTTATGATTTTGACAGCTACTTCACAAAGCTGGACACCCTGGTGGCAGCAGATGATGTATGGGATATTTTCCAGATGGGCGGAAACTTCCCGAAATATATAAACAGCATTGAACCAATGGACTCCTATATTGAAGCAGGAACCATTGATGTAAGCGATACCACAGAGAACTTCCTGGCGACTACGAGAGACAACGACGGCACTCAGGTGGGAATCTCCATTGGAACCAACACCTACGGAATCGCTTATGATCCGGCCATGTTTGCTGAAGCAGGACTGGCAGAGCCGTCTGATAACTGGACATGGGATGAGTGGAAGGCCGACTGTCTGGCGATTACAGAGAAACTGGGAATCTACGGAAGCTCAAAGATGGATAACTTCATTGCGGGTGTAACACAGAGAGCTTCTCAGGCTGAGAAGGATGGAAACTTCTTTAAGAAGACCAATGATGGCCTGGAATTTACTGATACAGCCACATTTGCATCGTATATGCAGATGATCAAGGATTTAACGGACGCTGGATCGTATCCTGATGCAGGTGCGGTTAAGGAGATCAAGGACATTGAAGGCGACTATCTGGTAACAGAAGACAGCCATGACCTGGGTATCCTCCAACCAGATCGCCTCCATCGTCAACGCAGCCGGCAGAGAAATCAAGATTGCGCCTGTACCGCGTATCACGAAGGACGGCTCCTACGGAATGGGTGTTCAGTCCTCCCAGCAGTTATGCATGGCCAAGAGTTCCAAAAACAAAGAAGAAGCAGCTAAGTTCATCAATTACTTTGTCAACGACATAGAAGCCAACAAGGTATTAAACGGTGAACGCGGTGTACCGATTATGTCAAAAGTAAGAGATGTAGTCATGGAGCAGGCAGACGACAGCAGCAAGATGATCTACGATTTCGTAGACAAAATCGGCAACTTCCCCAAAGAAGACTGCAACGTCATCAGCCCCGGACCCAAAGACAGAGATAGAAGATCAGTATAAGCTTCTGATTGAAAAAGTACAATACGGAGATGTAACCCCAGAGGATGCGGCAAAACAATTAGTCGAATTTGCGGAGAGTAAATTTTCACGCCAGCAATGAGCCATGCGAAAAAGGGCAAATGCAGATCTGCGTTGTGCTCGCACATAAGCAGATCTGGGTTTGTCCTTTTCATAGGGCGAAGCCCGTGACCGAGACAGCGTGCCCCGCTTTACCGGGTATGAAGCGAAGCGGAATCGAGGTGCATGGCGGACTAACGGGAGGCCCCACAGAATCAAATCACATGGCGGACTACCGGAATACCTCACAAAACCGAGGCACCGCAAACCAGCAAAAGGCAGGTGGGATCAGCCCCTATATTCACCTCACCTGCCTTTTCTGTGCAAAAAATGGAGGAAATGACCAATGGAAGAAAGGAAAGCCAGCATAAAAAGTTCTGGTATAACGACAATACGGTGGGCTATATATTTCTCGCTCCCGTTTATAATCGGTTTTCTGGCATTCACCCTGATACCAATTGCGGTTTCCATGTACTATTCGGTAACCGACTACAAACTGGGCCAGACGCCGGCATTTATTGGAATACAAAACTATCTGGATCTGTTAAAAGATGAGCGATTCATCAATTCCGTAAAAGTAACGCTGATTTACGTCGTTACATCCGTGCCGACAAAGCTGATCTTCGCGCTGTTTGTGGCGTATTTGCTGACACAGGGAAGGCGCGGCGTGACATTTTATCGTTCCCTGTATTACGTACCGTCCTTGATCGGCGGAAGTATCGCGGTAGCCCTCGTGTGGAAGACCATCTTTTCCAGAAAAGGTCTTGCCAACACCCATCCTGGCTTCCCTGGGACTGCAAAAGCTGTCCTGGCTTGGCGATCGAAGCTGTCCATGGGAATCCTGGTCCTAATGTCGGCCTGGCAGTTCGGCTCCTCGATGATCATCTTCGCAGCAGGCCTGAAAGAAATCCCCGGGAAGCTATTACGAGGCGGCGGAGATTGACGGCGCGAACAAATGGCGCGTTTCTTAAGCATCACGCTTCCCTGCCTTTCCCCTATCATTCTCTATAACCTGGTTATGCAGACGATCACGGCGTTCATGGCCTTTACCCAGGCATTTGTCATCACCCAGGGCGGACCTAACGATGCAACCAACTTCTACGCGCTCTATGTCTACAACCACGCGTTCAAGTGGTCCAATATGGGGTATGCCAGTGCAATGAGCTGGCTCATGCTGGTTTTAATCAGCTTAATTACACTGATCCTGTTTAAATCCTCGAAGTTCTGGGTATTTTCTGAGGCAGATCAATAAGGAGGGGAAAGATTATGACGAAAAAACACAAAATCGAAGCAGTCCTTTACCATTTGTTTGTGTGCCTGTTCGACTCCTTATGATATATCCGGTGCTCTGGATGATCAGCGGCTCACTCAAAAATAACACGGAAATCTTAAACGGAGGAATGAATTTGATTCCTCCGGCCTGGAGAGTAGAAAATTTCGCCAACGGCTGGAAGGATTCGGCGGAATCAGTTTTGCCACCTTCTTCTCCAACTCGTTTTTCGTAGCCTCGGTATCGACACTTGCCACGGTACTGTCGTCAGCCTGTGTGGCTTACGCATTTTCGAGGGTGAAATACAAAGGGAGAAATATCTGGTTCATGCCATGATCTGCACGATGATGATCCCGACACAGATTATTCTGGTGCCGCAGTACATCATCTACAACAAACTTGGCTTCGTAGGAACGTACCTCCCTTTAATCCTGCCGCATTTCTTCGGCCAGGCGTTCTTCATCTATCAGATGATGCAGTTTGGAGCCGGCATTCCGAAAGATTTAGACGAGGCGGCCATCATCGACGGATGCAGCAAATATACGATTTTTACAAAGATATTTCTGCCGCTTTTAAAGCCCTCCATTGTAAACCACGATCATCATTCAGTTCTACTGGAAGTGGGACGATTTCATGTCGCCGATGATCTACTTAAGCAAGCCCAAAATGTACACGGCTTCCGTGGCCATCAAGAATTTTGCGGATTCCACCTCTACTACGGACTATGGCGCCATGTTTGCCATGTCCACGCTGTCACTGATTCCGGTATTCCTGATTTTCCTGTTTTTAACCGGTATCTGGTAGAGGGAATCAGTACGAGCGGCATCAAGGGCTGATATCTGCGGTACTGTGAAACAGCGGTATTACGACACTGCAATATAATGACACAGAGAGGAAAAACGTGTGAAAAATCAAACGAGTGTATCCTTTCAGACCTCCGACGACCTGCTGCAGAAGCTGGTGGACACGGCTGAAGAGAAAGTCCAGAGAGAATCTGAAACGGTTTGAAAACAGACTGGTGCTGATTGAAGGCGGCGGCTATGAAAAAATCTGGCTGGAAACGCGCCCATGGGCGGTGAGATGTACGCCAAACGCAATCTGGAGGCGGGAATCAACAATCAGCTGCTCTTTATGGAAAATCAGAGGGAGGACGGCAGAATTCCCGGAAGCGTAGCGTGTGAAGACGGGAAAATCATTCCCCAGTTCAATAAATTTCAGGGCTTTTGTTTTCCTTCCGCTTTAAATGTATATTATTTGATGGGAAAGGATCCTGGATATCTCGATCTGCTTTACACCACGCTGGAGCGTTTTGACAGCTACTTATGGCGTGTACGCGATTCCGATGGGGACGGCTGCCTGGAGACCTGGTGCAAGTACGATACCGGCGAAGACCATGCCCTCCGGTACGGGGATGCCCCGACGACTGGAGTAAGGGACCCCTCCGGAAGGATGCGCGTGGTGCCCATGGCTTCCATGGATATTATGAGTTTTTCCTATGCGTCGAGAGACGCTGGCGAAGATCAGCAGAATCCGGAACGACATGGAGAAGATGGAATTCTGGAAGGAGAAGGCGGCGCAGGTACAGGGAAGATCCGGACCTATCTGTGGGACAGACGGCAGGCGCCTGCTTTGACCGGGATAAGAATCACCGGGTTCTGCGCACCATGACCCATAATAATCTGCGGGCCATGTACTGGAACAGCTTTACCCAGCAGATGGCCGATCGCTTCGTGAACGACCATCTGCTGAATCCGGAGGAATTCTGGACGCATATGCCGCTTCCCTCGGTTGCGGTAAACGACCCGCTGTTCCGAAACGTGACGACCAATGACTGGAGCGGCCAGGCGGAGGCGCTGACATATCAGCGGGCCATCCGGGCGCTGGAAAACTACGGATATGACAGTCTGATTCCGGAACTGGGAGAAAAGCTGTTTTCAGGCCATTGGCGAGGACTGTATCTTTGTCCAGCAGTATGACCCGTTTACGGCAGCGCCGTCGCTTGTCTGCCTGGAAGGGGGAACAGGATTGTTATGGACCGGCTCTTTTATCGGTGCTAGAATACGCGGCCCGGATGTACGGCGTACATCTGGAACAGGACACGGTCTTCTGGGGGACTGTGGGCGGCTATGAAAGAGCGTTTATGAACAGATCTGGGGGATCGCTCCTTTAAACTGGTGCAGAGCGGAAATGGAGCGGAAGGCTTTATAAACGGGAAAAAGTATTTGAAGCCGGGCCGGGAATCAAGGTGATAACCGGACTGGATGGAACTGTGCTGGAGGTTAAAAAGATGTCAAAGGATGGAGATGTCAGAAGGCTCCGGCAGAAGATATAGAGACAGGGAAATACTATAGGATATGACAGAAAGCAAAGCAGAGGAACGCCCCGAAAGCAGATGTTCGGAGCATTCCTCTTTTTGCATTGCCGTGTTTTTTGAACCCCTGATCTCTTTGCATTCCACGGTCCGGTCTTTTTTATGCTTCAGTTTTCCAGAAGCCGTGGAGGTTGCACCAGGCGTAGGCGGCTTTCGGAGCGTCACCGTCCTCCAGCGTAAAATAGGCAACCGGATCACAGGCAGAGTCTAAGGGAACGCGCATGGTGACGCCGGCCTCTGTCTCCAGGCAGACCCAGCCGATGTTATGCTCCTCGCTCATGGGATGAAAGATGCTTCCGACCTTTACCGTTACACGGTTCCCGTCAGTTTCAATGATGGGGAGATGCTTTTCGGAAGCGCCTTCCGGAGGTGTTGGGGTCCAGGATTTCAAATGGTTTTAAGCTGTCCGGGACTGCCGCGTTTGGCATTCCTGTGATGGCCTCGAGTACAACGAGATGGTCTCTGTCCGTTAAAAATACAGGCTGTTTATTCATAGAATCCTCCCGTCATCATGATAAATTCATAAAGTAGTCAGTTACGGATACTCCATTATTTTTCCTGTCCTGCCGCCATTTTATGCATGAATCTGGAAAGCTTTGCGGTTTCACTGCCGCCGGGAGAATGAATTGCTGCATTTTACCCCATACTATCAGGGAAATTAATAATGAATGAAAAGAGGTGTTGGAGATGAGCGCAGATGCGGAAATGCTTAACTTTGTCTATCAGAACTCCCAGATGGGAGTTGAGACCTTAAACCAGCTGCTTCCTATGATTGATAACGAGGCGTTTAAGAAGCGGATCGAGCACAGTTAAGGAGTATAAGCAGATTCACGAGGAAGCGAAAGAACTTTTAAACCGTCATGGCTACGATGAAAAGGGAATTGGAGCCCTGGAAAAAATTATGACCTATCTCATGATAGACATGAAGACCCTGATGGATAAGTCTTCCTCTCACATTGCGGAAATGCTGATTCAGGGAAGCAATATGGGAATTATTGATGCGGTCAAACGGATTAACCAGTATGAGAAAGAGGCGGAGAAAGAGGTGACGGCTCTGATGAAGCGTCTTCTCAAATTTGAGGAGAATAATGTGGAACGGTTGAAAGGACGCTCTTTAATAGGGTATAATGGCTTTAGCATAAACGGAACGGAGACCGGCCATGATACTGAGCGTGAGCAGAAGAACGGATATTCCACAGTACTATTCCGACTGGTTTTTTAATCGAATGAAAGAGGGATTTCTCTACGTGAAGAATCCGATGAACAGCCACCAGGTCAGCAGGATTGAGCTGTCTCTGATCTGGTGGATCTGGTGGTGTTCTGGACGAAGAATCCGGAGCCCATGATGAAACGGATTGATGAACTGGGAGAAATCCCGTATTACATACAGTTTACACTGACGGGATATGGACGCGGCATGGAACCGGGGCTTCCGGACAAACGGGAACTGATCCGCATATTTCGAGAAACAGCAGAAACGGCTGGCAGGAACCGGATGGTATGGAGGTACGATCCGGTATTGTTAAATGAAAAGATATCCTGCAGAGTACCATTTCCGTGCATTTGAGGCTATAGCAGAAGGGATCTGCGGCTGTACGGACAAGGTGGTCATAAGCTTTTCTGGACTGTTACGGGAAGACAAACGAAATTTTTTTTTTTTTTTTTTTTTTTTTTTTTTTTTTTTTTTTTTTTTTTTTTTTTTTTTTTTTTTTTTTTTTTTTTTTTTTTTTTTTTTTTTTTTTTTTTTTTTTTTTTTTTTTTTTTTTTTTTTTTTTTTTTTTTTTTTTTTTTTTTTTTTTTTTTTTTTTTTTTTTTTTTTTTTTTTTTTTTTTTTTTTTTTTTTTTTTTTTTTTTTTTTTTTTTTTTTTTTTTTTTTTTTTTTTTTTTTTTTTTTTTTTTTTTTTTTTTTTTTTTTTTTTTTTTTTTTTTTTTTTTTTTTTTTTTTTTTTTTTTTTTTTTTTTTTTTTTTTTTTTTTTTTTTTTTTTTTTTTTTTTTTTTTTTTTTTTTTTTTTTTTTTTTTTTTTTTTTTTTTTTTTTTTTTTTTTTTTTTTTTTTTTTTTTTTTTTTTTTTTTTTTTTTTTTTTTTTTTTTTTTTTTTTTTTTTTTTTTTTTTTTTTTTTTTTTTTTTTTTTTTTTTTTTTTTTTTTTTTTTTTTTTTTTTTT
>VOFH01000110.1_pt1 | contig 34001 bp, 50 predicted proteins | sample 5384091 | NCBI WGS metagenome assembly VOFH01 (sample SAMN12384727, study PRJNA508395) | human gut metagenome | isolation source: healthy gut G | host: Homo sapiens
CGCGCACCATAAAGGTGATGAATTCTTCTTTGTAAGTCATGGAAGAGTGCTCCTTTCCAGTTTGACATCATTTCATATCTATAAAATTATATCATTTTCGACCTTCCAGTACAACCGGATTTTTTTCTTTTCCCGATCAGCGGCGGAAGATTGCTCCAGCCAACGCCTGCCCGGCGGCGACGCCGGCAAAGCATACTGCGAGACTTAGCATCGCATTGCCTCCCGCGGTCCAGAACCGGTGCTGCTGCCAGAGGGTGACCGTCTCCAGACTAAAGGTGGAAAAAGTGGTGAAGCCGCCGCAGAAGCCGGTTTTCAACAGCAGGTTCAGGTTGGCGGGAAAACTGTCCAGCTGGATGGCGCATCCGGCCAGAAAACCGATGATGAGGGCACCGAGCGCGTTGGCGATCAGTGTGGCAAAGGGGAAGCGGCCGCTGATGGGCAGCAGCGTCAGCGCATAGCGGCAGACCGCGCCTGCTCCGCCGCCCAGCGCGACCAGAAGAAATGGTTTCATGGGGACAAACTCCTTAAATGTTTTTCCTTATTATATCAAATGCCCCGGATAAAGGAAAGTGTGCACCCGGTCTCCGGGTGCACACAGAAATTATGTGTTGCTCAAGGGATAGAGTACAAAGGGTTCTTCAAAAAAGCCGATATGGATCTTCAGTGGCTGGCAGAGGCCAGCGTCCAGTTTTTGCTGAATGTAGTCGTCTACGCTGAGGGTGATCGTCACCTCGGTGGGATTGCCGTCTGCGTCCTCGGTATACCGCATGCCGCCGCCCGATGTGGCCAGGCGGACGGTGGAGCCGTCGGAGAATTCCAGATAGGGGCGGAACACCTTCCAGACGGCGAGGTCACTGCACGCTCCATCATTGAGAAAGGCGAAGGACAGGTCGGACACGGTGATCGCTGCGGTGAGTTGGCCGTCGGTCACGGCCACGTCGGAGATGGACGCAGTGCCGGTGCCGCTTTTCAGCTCGGTCACGTCCTTTTTCTGGCCGCAGCCGGTGAGCAGGGCACACAGCAGGAGCAGGGCGGTCGAGAGAGAGAGCAGTTTTCTGAATCGGAACATGAGTCTGACCTCGCTTTCTGTATGAGATTGTAAAATATTTACTATCTACTCATAAAGTACCATATTGAATGTGTTTATGTCAATTTTTTTATTTTTGGAGAAAAAAGTTCCCCGCTCCGATGGGAGCGGGGAGAAAAAAAAGAGAAAAGAGAGGAAAGCTTATTTTGCGGCATTCTTCTCAGAATGCTTGATCCGCTGGAAGGCGTCCATATCCTTGACCAGCGGGCCCACCAGCATCCACATGATGATGGCGTTGGGCACGACCATCAGTGCGTTCAGGATGTCGGAGATGTCCCACGCGACCTCAAAGGCGGAGACACAGCCCACAAAGGCGATGACAGAGAACAGCACCCGGTAGACCATGGTGGCCTTGGTGGAGCGGGTCAGGTATTCCAGCGCCTTCTCGCCGTGGTACTCCCAGCCGAGAATGGTGGAGAAGGCGAACAGAGCCAGTGCGATGGCCACCAGCCACGCGCCCACAGGGCCGAGCGTGGAGCGGAACGCGGCGATGGTGAGAGAGGCGCCCTGGAGGACGACCTCGCCGGTGGCGGGATCGTTGACCTGACTCATGACGCCGGAGGTCAGAATGGCCAGACCGGTGACGGAGCAGACCACAAAGGTGTCCCAGAAGGTGCCGGTGGAGTTGATATAGCCCTGACGAACGTGGTTGTCGGTGGTGGCAGCGGAGGCGGTGATAGCGGCGGAGCCCATGCCGGACTCATTGGAGAAGCAGCCCCGGGCCACGCCCTTGCTCATGGCCTGAGCCATGCTGGCCACCACACTGCCGGCCACACCGCCGCCCACAGCCTTGACGGAGAAGGCCATGCGGAACATATCGACGATGGCGGCAGGCACCGCGGTGATGTGGCAGACGATGACCACCAGTGCGCCCACAAAATAGAAGATCGCCATGATGGGTACGATGACGGAGGAGACCTTGGAGATGGACTTCAGGCCGCCCACCACGATCACCAGCGTGGCAAGTCCGACGATGACGCCCACGATCCACATGGGCGCGCCGCAGATGTTGTGAAAGGCGTCGGCGATGGAGTTGCCCTGGGTCAGGTTGCCGATGCCGAAGGAGGCGACCACGGCAAACAGGGCGAACAGCACGCCCAGCACCTTGCCGAAGCCCTTGAACTTGCTGCCATAGACGGCGGGAATGCCGTATTCCGCAGTTACCATGGGGCCGCCCAGCATTTCGCCTCTGTCGTTCTGGACCCGGTATTTCACGGCCAGAGAACACTCCGTGAATTTGCTGGAGATGCCGAAGGCGGCGGAGATCCACATCCACACCAACGCGCCGGGACCGCCGACGGCCAGCGCGGAGGCCACACCGGCAATGTTGCCGGTTCCGATGGTGGCGGCCAGCGCCGTACACAGGCAGGCGAAGGGGAGACGTCGCCGGTGCCCCGATGGGTGGTGCGGGCCTCCTTGGAGAGGGTGCTCTTGATGGCGTAGCCCAGGTTGCGCCAGGGCAGGAACTTGGTGCGCACGGTGAGGAAAATGCCGGTGCCCACCAGGATGACCAGCATGACCGGGCCCCAGACCCAGCCGTCAATGGTTTCGAGAATGTCTAAAAATGTCATATTGCTCTCTCCTTGCATCGAAAAGTAAGACCAAGTCGCCGCCGGAAAACAAAAAAGGGCAAACCGGTTCTCTCAGCGGGTTTGCCCAAAGGATGCGGAAGAATGAAAAAAGCTGCCAGGCGGACGCAGGAGCCCCGAAAGGGGATCGCCTTTGATCCACGTGACAGCTGTGCAGATAGATCACTCTGTCCTTTGGCCTGAGAGATCCGCAGCAGGGGGAGCGCTGCGTTACACCTTCGGCACCCGTGCAGACGGGCTTCTCCAGAGTGCGCAAATTCCTTGACCGGAACCTGCGCGGTGGTGAACTTGTTGGAGCTAGTATAGCGGGAATTCTTTGAAAATGCAAGAGTAAAAATCAAAAACTGCATTTTGACGGAAAAACGGGCACTTTACCGCATGAAATTGATGGATTGCGAAAAACTTGGCCCATCCCGGCGGTTTTTCTTGCCAAGCGGGTCGAAATTCGGTATGATAATACAGTTAAAAGAAAAGACGGGCGCCAAGGAAGGCCCGATCAGGAAGCAGGAGAGACTATGAGCAAGACACCGTTTGTCACCCGGGATCAGTTGGAGCAGATCTGCAAGGACTATCCGACGCCCTTTCATATCTATGACGAGGCGGGAATCCGCGAGACGGCCCGGAACGTATACAAGGCATTCAGCTGGAATCCGGGCTTCCGGGAGTATTTTGCCGTGAAGGCCACCCCCACCCCCGCATCCTGAAGATCCTGAAGGAGGAGGGCTGCGGCGTGGACTGCTCCTCGCTGACGGAGCTCATGATGAGCGATCGCTGCGGCTTTGGCGGTGAGACGATCATGTTCTCCTCCAATGACACCCCGGCGGAGGAGTTCGTGCTGGCGGATGAGCTGGGGGCCACCATCAATCTGGACGATTTCACCCACATTGATTTTCTGGAAAAGACCATCGGTCACATTCCTGAGACCATCTCCTGCCGCTTCAATCCCGGCGGCGTATTTCAGCTGGGCGAGAGCAAAGAGGGCTTTCAGGTCATGGACAATCCCGGCGACTCCAAGTATGGCTTTACCCGGGAGCAGCTCTTTGAGGGCTTCAAGCTGTTGAAGGCCAAAGGCGCCCGGCGGTTCGGCATCCACTCCTTCCTGGCGTCCAACACGATTTCCAATGACTACTATCCCGCACTGGCCGGTCAGCTCTTTGAACTGGCGGTGGAGCTGAAGCGGGAGACCGGCGCAGATATCCGCTTTATCAACCTGTCCGGCGGTGTGGGCGTGCCCTACCGCCCGGAACAGCCGGAGAACGACATCTTCGCCATTGGCGAGGGTGTGCGTAAAAAGTACGAGGGAGATCCTTGTGCCCGCCGGCATGGGCGATGTGGCCATCTACACCGAGATGGGCCGCTATATGCTGGCCGCTCACGGTCATTTGGTCACCCGGGCCATCCACGCCAAGCACACCTATAAGGAGTATATCGGCGTGGACGCCTGCGCCGCCAACCTGATGCGCCCCGCTATTTACGGGGCGTACCACCACATCACCGTCATGGGCAAGGAGGACGCGCCCTGCGACCATAAGTACGACGTGGTGGGCTCCTGTGCGAGAACAACGACAAGTTTGCGATTGACCGAATGCTGCCGGAGATCGAGAATGGCGACCTGCTGGCCATTCATGATACAGGCGCCCATGGATTTTCCATGGGTTATAATTACAATGGCCGGCTGCGCAGTGCCGAACTGCTGCTCCGGGAGGACGGCAGTGTGGAGATGATGCGGCGGGCGGAGACCCCGGAGGACTATTTTGCCACGCTGGTCTGGTGATCCGATCAATTCAATTTAAAACGGCTCCGGTGTCGCACAAGCGATACCGGAGCCGCTTTTGTTATGAAAAGCTCAGCTTACGCTGTACCCAAGTGCGGTACACTGCCGGGTGACGGTGGTGCACAGCTCGTTATAGTAGCGCAGATAGTCCTTCTTCTTCTGCCGATCCTGCTGCTGGAGGCGTTGAAATTCCTGCCAGCGGGTGCAGTTCTTGTGACAGCCCTCTTTGTGGAGTGGGCATTCACTCTGACATGGAAGCATACTGACATCGCTCCTTTTCGTGCTTGAAGTCTGCTTTTATGATATCAGAGGAGATGCCGCGCTTTCTACCAAAGCCGGGTTAAATCGGTATAAAATATCCGTAGTATCGAATGGAGAAGGGGACCTTCTGAAAGAAAAGTCCCCCTCTTATCTAATCGGCTTCATCATTTTCCAGCTTATTTCCGCTTCCGCCCAATCCCAGATCGTTGCCCAGAAAGCTGCCCAGCTGGATCGAACCCTTGCCGTATTTTCCGCGGATGGAGCTCAGCGCGTCCTCCAGCCTCCCTTGCTTTTTCCCGCGCCGGTGCGGCGGTGTCCGGGAACAGGGTGAGCTGTTCCGCGTCCCGTTCGATGGGGATGAGCTGCTCCGCCGTCAGAGCCAGCAGGCGCACCGGCTTGCTGAAGTCCCAGCAGTGCTCTGCCAGCGCCATGGCGGTGTCGGTCAGCTCCCTGGAAAGACTGATGCTCCGCTCCAGCGTGACCTGACGGGAGATGGTGTGAAAAGCCGGGTCGCGGATCTGGATCTGTACGGTGCGGCAGTGGACGCCGTGGCGGCGCATCCGTTCGGAGACGGATTCGGCCAGCGCGGTGAAACCCAGCTGGATGTCCCGTTTTCCGACCAGATCCCGCCGAAAGGTGATGCTGTTGCCAATGCTCTTGGACTCCCGGTGCTCGTGGTAGGGCCGCACCGGTTCATGCTCGTCCCCGTTGGCACAGTGCCATGCGGACTCGCCCCGGATACCAAATTTTTTCTGAGCAGTCCTTCATCGCTCCGGGCCAGATCGCCGATGGTGTGAATGCCCAGCTCCCGGAGCTGCCGCTCAAATCGGCCGCCCACATAGAGCATGGAACCCACCGGCAGCGGCCAGACCAGTTCCTCCATCCGTGCGCGGGAAAAGACGGTGGTGGCGTCCGGTTTTTGTAATCACTGCCCAGCTTGGCGAAGGTCTTGCAGAAGGAGACACCTACGGAGACGGTGATGCCCGCCTCCTTGCGTACCTCGGCGCGGATCCGGTCGGCCACGGCCTTTGCGTCGCCGCCGAACAGATGAAGAGAGCCGGTCAGGTCGAGATAGCTTTCGTCAATGCTGGCCGGTTCCACCAGGTCGGTGTAGCGCAGGAAGATCTCGTTCATCTGATGGGAGATCTTGGCGTAGAGTTCACGGTGCGGAGCCACCAGCACCAGCCCCGGACATTTGCGCTGGGCCTGCCAGATGGGTTCCGCCGTCTGTATTTTGCAGGCTTTGGCCAGTTGGTTTTGGCCAGAATAATGCCGTGGCGGCTTTCCCGGTCACCGGCCACTGCCATGGGTACATCCGCAAGTTCCGGGCGGAGCAGGCACTCGCAGGAGGCAAAAAATTGTTGCCGTCCACATGGAGAATGACCCGGTCCATCAGGTGTTTGCTCGCTTCTGTTGCTGCTTATAGTTCCGGCGCAGGCGGGCAAAATGGCGCAGATAGAGGATGATGGCCAGCAGCATCATGACCGCGCTGACGCAGACCAATGTGTAGGCCAGCGGCCGGGGCATATGGGGGGAATACCACCAAAGCCAGCATGACTGCGTAGAATACCGCCGTGTCCAGTTTGCCGATCAGGATGGCGCCGTCGTTCTGCCCCACCAGCCGGACGGTTTTCCAGCCCGCATAGGCCACGATAAAAACACGGGCGAGAAAGAGCAGCAGCAGACCCACCACGCCGTGGTATTTCTCTACAAAGCAGAGGATCAGGGCAAATTTCGTCAGATAGTCCGCCACCGGGTCGAGCACCTTGCCCAGCTCGGACACCTGATCCAGCGCCCGGGCCAGCTTGCCGTCCAGAAAATCACTGAGGGCGTTGAGTCCCAGCACCACAAAGGCGGGCCAGTTGTCCGCCATGGTTTTGCTGCTGTCGAACAGTACACAGAATAAAATGGCCAGCCCGATGCGCAGGAAAGAGAGTAGGTTTGGGATGGTCAGGATCTGATCCCGGGAGAGTCGGTCGTTCATGATCGATCGTCCTTTGTTAAAAACGCGGAAAGCGTGTTATTTCAGCTAATTGTAGGCGGGCAGATCAGAAAAGTCAAGGCCGCGTGTGTGCGATAGTTGAATCCGGACGGGGAAGAGGATATAATCAAATTGGGGTTTGTAGGGATTGCCAAAGGCTTCCCCGGGGGGAAGCTGGCACGGCGGAGCCGTGACTGATGAGGGGGCAGGTTTAGTACAGCTTTTCTGCCCATCGCCACCTCATCCGGTTCGCTTCGCTCACCACCTTCCCCTCAAGGGAAGGCTTTCGTGGGTGCGTTGCAAACTTACAAACCCAAATTTACCGGACAAATTTACATTATACGAAATAGAAAAGGAGTCTATCTATGGAGCGCTTGGATCAACAGTTTGCCTTTTGCGGGAGATCGACCGGGAGAAAGAGATCGTCCGCCAGACCTATCTGGCCGATGGGAGCCGGAAGGAGGGGGACGCAGAGCACGCATGGCATCTGGCCATTATGGCGCTTCTGCTCAGTGAATACGCCAATGAGGAGATCGACGTGCTGAAAACGGTGTCCATGGTGCTGATCCACGATATCGTGGAGATCGACGCAGGCGACACCTACGCCTATGACACGGCAGGCGCTCAGACCCAGCGGGAGCGGGAGCTGAAGGCAGCGGAGCGGATCTTTGGACTTCTGCCGGAAGATCAGGGGAAGAAAATGCGTGCGCTGTGGGACGAGTTTGAGGCCAGGGAGACCCCGGAGGCCAAGTTTGCCCGCACGCTGGACTGCGTCCAGCCCACCATGCTCAACGATGCCAGTGAGGGAAAATCCTGGCTGGAGCACGGCGTGCACCTCAGCCAGGTGCTGGGCCGCAACGCCCGCACCGCGGAGGGGAGCGAAGCGCTGTGGGACTATGCCCGCACTCGTTTCGTGGAGCCTCATGTGGGAAAAAGAACTGAAAGCGGATTGAAGAAAAAGAGCCGGTTCGTTACCGGCTCTTTTTGCGTGAAAATCAGTCCTCATAGGGCCGCACACGCAGTGTGGCCCCCACTTTTTCGCAGATACCTTTGCAGATCTCCTGCTCCTCAGGGGTGGTGACAGGTTCGCCCACCACGGTCATCATGACATGGGGACGTATTGGGTGCACTCCTTCGTGAACTTCAGCATGGCGTCAAAGGAGCCGATGCCGAATTTGCTGCGGGTCAGCTTCAGATATTCCTCTGCATCCATGGCATTCAGGCTGACAGATACGCAGTCGATCAGGCCCTTCAGCATCGGGGCGGTGGGCTTGTGCCAGATCAGATCGGCAAGTCCGTTGGTGTTGATGCGGATGGGCAGGTTTGGATGCCCCTCCTTCAGGTGAGCGGCCACCTTCAGCAGGTCATCCAGCCGCTCCGTGGGCTCGCCGTAGCCACAGAATACAACTTCCTCATACTGCTCCAGATCCCATGCGTCCAGACTGTCGCACACCTCCTGGACAGTGGGCTCCCCTGCCCAGCCACAGCGGGTCCGAGCCGTAGACGCCCGGCGCATTCTGCCGCAGGCAGAACGTACACGCGCACGGACAGCGGTTGGTCATGTTCACATAGATGCCGTGCTTGACGGGATAGGTGATGGTCATAGTGCGTGCCTCCAGAAATAAACAGATACAGCGAGAGCGCCGAGTCGTAAACGGACCGGCGCACATCGCATTTTATGCCAAAACTATTTTAAACCATTTCTGCCTGAGAAACAAGCCGATGTTTCAGATCGGCCCGATCCAGTGCCTTGCCCAGCAGAATGTAGAGCAGGCTGCTCAGTACCACCTGGGTGATATAGCCGGAGATGCCGGCGGCAGGGGCGATAAAGTTGCCGGTGATGATGCTCTCATAGAGATAGTAGCCGCCGGCGCAGAGAAGCAGGGAGGGGATGAGAGCCAGATAGTTGCGCTTGCACAGGAAGGTGGGGGGCTTTGCAGGTGAAGAAGCAGGCGGTCAGGGCCTTGATGACCAGCGTAGCCGGGGCCCACATGGAATAACCACTCAGCACGTCGGCCATACCGGCGCCGATGGCACCTGCCGCCGCGGCATAGCCCACGGGCAGGGTGGAGGCGGCCAGATAGAGAAAGCCGTCGCCCACATGGGTGTAGCCGTTGAAGCTGGGGACATGGAGGTAGGCGGTGAATACATAGATGATAGCGGCGAATACTGCGGTCTGGCACAGCCGCTGAACGCGAATGGATTTCATGAGAGATCAGTTCCTTCCGTATTGGTGATGTCAATAGAATACGCTCGAATTGGTCGGAACAAAATCACCAATTTTAGAAAGATTGATGTGGCCAGAATACAGCCAGATGGAGAAAAAAGACAATGTACGGAATAACGCTTGAATCTGCAAAAAAAATGTGATATGCTATCTGTAACAATTAAATTTGCAGGATTTCCGGCATACGTCCCGGATTTTGGCCGGATCGACTTGTTTTGGCGCATTTGTTGCAAGCTGACCATAAGGTCAGTTTTATTTTGCCCACATGCTGGGGATGAGCTGCGCCGCCTGCAATCAAAACGAAGGAAACGCACCCGAATCCGTGCCTGACCGGAGCGGGTGTGTCACACTGTCTGGAGGGAATTATTTTGACTCAAGCCAATGTCACCTGGTATGGCCATTCCTGTTTCCTGATCGAGCTGGCCGGGAGCACCGTCGTGCTGGATCCCTACGGCGTCGGCTCGGTGCCCGGACTGCGCCTGCCGGATCTGAGTGCCGATGCGGTTCGCGTCAGCCACAGCCACACCGACCACGGCGCAGTGGAACGGGTGCTCACCAGCGGGAAGCCGCTGAACTTCCGTGTGCGGGAGGTCATGGGCGACCACGATCACCACAACGGCGCCCGGCGGGGAAAAAAATCGGATTCTGGTCATAGAGTATGAAGGGCTGCGCCTGGTGCATCTGGGCGATCAGGGCTGTGTGCTCACGCAGAAGCAAATCGACGAAATTGGCCACCCTGACCTGCTGATGCTGCCTGTGGGCGGCTACTTCACCATTGATGCCGCTGAGGCCCGGCAGATCATGGATCAGCTCCAGCCCAGCGTCACCGTGCCGATCCACTACCGGGACGGTGCCATCGGCTTTGACGTGTTGTCTACACTGGATGAGTTTCTGGCGTTGGTGGACATACCCGTGGTGCGCAGTGAGGAGCGGCAGTTCACGATCACAGAGGGATGCCCCGCCAGGTGCTGATCCCGAAGCTGGTGCATTGAGGGAAGATTAAAACGGTAAATTGGGGTTTGTAGGATTGCCAAAGGCTTCCCCTTGGGGGGAAGCTGTCGCCGTAGGCGACTGATGAGGGGCAGGTCTAGGACAGCTTTCCTTTCGTCGCCACCTCATCCGCCTCACTGCGTTCGGCACCTTCCCCTCAAGGGGAAGGCTTTCGTGGGTGCGGTGCAAACGAATTTAGATACATAAGGAAATAATATTATGGCTTATCGTTCCAAACAAATGCTCATTGTCCGCCGGGATCTGAAAATGCGAAAAGGCAAGATCGCGGCGCAGGCCAGCCATGCCTCGGTGGAGGCAGTGCTCAAGGCCATCGTAAAAGAAAACCGTGCAGGCCAGCTGCGTACCGACCCGGAGGGCTATGCCTATCTGGACGCCCCGGAGGGGGGAGAGTCCGCTCACCGACTGGTTCCGCTACGGCATGGCAAAGATCTGTGTCTATGTGGATTCTGAGGAGGAACTGCTGGCGCTGGATCAAAAGGCCCGGGAGGCTGATGTGACGACTGCCCTGATCCTGGACGCGGGATTCACCGAGTTCCACGGCCAGCCCACCTATACCGCGCTGGCCTTTGAGCCGCTGGAAGCGGAGCGGGCGGACGAACTGACCGGCGGCCTGCCGCTATATTGAAAAAAGCTGCTGTTGCTTTGTAACAGCAGCTTTTCATTTTGTTATGAAAATGAAGTGATATTCTGTATGATAAACTGACTGAAGGTGCGCGCGGCAAGGGAAAGAGCTTTTTTGTTCTTTGTGACAAGTGACATAGTGCGCAGGATAGGCTCTTGCAGAGGACGGACAGCGACATGATAATCGGTGCGTTTCAGTACCAGATCAGCCAGCAGAGAATAGCCGAGCCCCTGTTCCACCATGGAGAGAATGGAATAGTCATCGTGCATGGTCAACCTGATATTGGGATGCAGGCCAGCGCGGTGAAAGGCATCCAGAGGTTCGCTGAAGCGTCCTCTTCCAGCAAAAGATAAGGTTCAGCAGTCAGATCGTCCAGAGACAGTACATCTTTTTTCGGCAAGAGGATGATCTATCGGCAGAACGGCGACAAATGGGTCTGTTTTCAGAAATGTTGTTTCTAATCCGTTTACAGCGGCTGGATTGACAAAGCCGAAATCCACCGCTCCGGTCTGCACCCAGTCACAGATGCTGGTGTAGTCGCCTTGGTGAAGTACCAGTTGTATGTCAGGATAGGAGGTCCAGAATTGCCGGATCACTTGCGGAAGCCAATGGCAGGAGACGCTGGAGACGGTTCCGATGCGGACAATGCCAGTGGCAAGCCCATTGATCTCGCACTCGGCCCGCCGCAGTGCTTCATATTGAAGTACTGCGGTTTGGATCAGCGGAAGCAAACGTTCTCCGTCTGGGGTCAGGCGGATGCCGCTGCGGGAGCGGAAGAGGAGCGTGATGCCAGTTTCCTTTTCCAGTGAAGTGATCATTTGACTCAGAGCTGGCTGGGTATAGCCAAGTGCTTCTGCAGCTTTGGTATAACTGCCGAGTTCCAGCACTTTTAGCAGTGCAATATAGCGGTTCATGAGGACCTCCTAATAATAAATAAGTAAATTGCATAATTTAATAAATAATATTGATTTTACTTATAAATAACAGCATGATACCATATTGCTGAACAAAGGACAATAGGAGGTTGGGACAATGAGAATCGTGGAATATGCCCTGTGTTATCGGGCGGCTTTCATCCGACTGAACACTGCATGGCTGGAGCGCTTTTACTGGGTGGAAGATTTTGACCAATATGCAATGGATCATGTGGAGGATCTTATCGCAGAGGGCGCAATGGCCTATTTTGCACTGGACGATTCGGATGAGGTGCTTGCGACGTGCATGGCCATGCCGCTGGAGAATGGAGTGTGGGAACTTTGTAAGCTGGCGGCCAGAGATCAGTACACTGGCACCGGTGCAGGCGGCGCAGTATTTCAGACAGCGATGGACTATGCATGCAGGCACGGTGCGAAGAAACTGGTGCTGATCTCCTGCCGCAGTCTGAAACCGGCGATCCATCTGTATCAGAAATTTGGCTTTCGAGAAGTGCCGTACCGAAAAGAATACTGGAAATCAGAAAAAGCTGATATAGAAATGGAATTGGATGTGAAGAACTAAAGTAATACCCGCCGATCCTGAGGTCGGCGGGTAAACTTTATACCAATTTGAAAATTTCGATCAACAGCAGCCAGGCAAGGCCGTAGTAAGTGACAACGGCGACCAGGTCGTTGATGGTCGTGATGAGGGGGCCGGAGGCCACGGCCGGGTCGACTTTGATGGCCTTGAAGAAGATGGGGATGACGGTGCCGGAGATGCTGGAGAGCAGCATGGACAGCACCAGCGCCAGACCGATGCAGGCGGAGACGGCGAAGGCCAGCGCCGGAGTCTGAGCTTTGAACAGCGTCAGGTAGCCGCCGATGAGGATGAAGGAGGATACGCCCAGGATCAAGCCGTTGGTCAGGCCGACCTTGGATTCCTTCCACACCAGCTTTCCTTTCTGCCGCGCTCCGAGAGAGCTGTCCATCAGCACACGGATGGTGACGGCCAGCGACTGGGTGCCCACATTGCCGGCCATGTCCAGCACGAGACTGGAAGCAGATGATGAGGGTGATCTGGGCCACTACGTTTTCAAAGAGCCCCACCACACTGGACACGACAAGGCCGAGGCCCAGCAGGATGAACAGCCAGGGCAGGCGCTTGCGGATGCTTTTTTGGGTCAGCGGCTCTTTCAGATCCTCTTCGGACGCCAGACCGGCCAGCTTGGCGTAGTCATCGCTCAGCTCATCGTCCACGACCTGCATGAAGTCCTGAGCGGTGATGACGCCGATCAGCTTGTTGTCCTGATCCAGTACAGGGATGGAGTCTTCGGAGTAGTCCTGAATGCGGGGGACACAGTCCTCAATGCGCTCGTGCGCGTAGAGGAAGGGGTAGGAGGTGGCGATCAGCTCCTGCAGAGCGTCGTGCTCCCGAGCCCGGATCAGGTCGGGCAGTTCAATGGCGCCGTAAAACGTCTTGTTCTCAGCAGTGACGTAGATGGTGGAGATGTTGTCGCTGTCTGCCGCCTGGGCCACCAGCTGATGCATGGCCTCCTTGACGGTCATGTCCGCGGTGATGGAGATATAGTCGGTAGACATAACGCTGCCGATCTCGTCCTCGGAGTAAGCCCACAGGCTGGAGACCTCCTGCCGGGTTTCGTCGTCCATCAGTTCCAGCAGGGTGTTTTTGTCGTCGCTGGGCAGGGTCTTGAGGTAGTCGACGGTCAGGTCGGCGTCCATGCGGGTGAGCACATCGACCCGCTTGCGCAGACTCAGTTCATCGAGAAAATGGCTGGGGGTGTCCACATAGGGCAGGACTTCGGACAGGGTGTCTGCGTCCAGCATCTGATAGACCAGTTTGCGCTCGTCGGCGGTCAGCTGTTCCAGCGCATCGGCAATGTCGCTTTCATGGTAGTCGGAAAGCTGGTCCTGAAATGCCTTTGGGGTGGTGTGGCTGCGCAGGATGGCGCGCAGCTCCTGAGAGTAATTTGGATGCTGCATCTGATCCTGATAGTTGTTGTGTTCCATGTTCAGACCTCCTTTGATGTTGTGCGGGAGTGAACTGCCTCGGCAGCTGTCTGAACGAAGGGGCAAAAGAAAACGCCGCTGACTCATGGCACAAGGGCGCACAACGTCAGCGGCAGAACATCAAAGCGGCCGGATCACGAACATCCCACAGGCCGTTCGTGCCGCCGCGCGTTGTTTTCTGCCGCGCCTTCGCCCGCTGCTACTGCTGCTGTCCATGATCTCACCTCTCCTTATATTTAAATTCCGGGGTTCTTTTACCCCGGTTGGGCAAAAAGTCAAGGGTAAAAGGGACAAAAGAGCGGGCAGAACCATGCAGGTTCTGCCCGCTTTGTCGAAGCCGCTTCACTGTGATTGCTGTGCGGCCTTATGCTTCTGATAAATGCTGACCAGACCGTCCAGAATGAGCTCGCTGTCCACCAGATCAATGGTGTCGGTATGGTCGGCGATCATGCGGGCCAGTCCACCGGTGGCGACTACCTTGATCTGCTCGTCCGGCTCGGCCATCTCCGCCCTGGTGCGGCGGATCAGATACTCCATGCTGCCTACATAGCCGCCCACGATACCTGCCTGGATCTGGGAGATGGTGTCATAGCCCAGCATTTTGTCGGGCAGATTCAGCTCCACATGGGGGAGCATGGCGGCGTGCTGGGCCAGCGCATCCATGCTGACCCGGACGCCGGGACAGATGCTGCCGCCCACATAGACCCCGCCGGCGTCCACTGCGTCCACTGTGGTGGCGGTGCCGAAGTCCAGCACCAAAAGGGGCGCACCGTATTTTTCCACGGCGGCCATGCAGGCCACGCCCGGTCCGCACCGTGCTCGTTGGTGGTGGCGCCGCCCAGATAGCCCAGCTCGGCAAAGACATCCTCGTTGATGACCAGCGGCCTGCGGCCCAGATACTTCACCATGGCATTTTTTCAGCGAGTACATGATGCCGGGCACCACGCTGGCGATGATGACGTCCTCGATTTGCTCCGGCTGCCAGCCAAAGCGGTTCAGATAGTCGCAGAGCGTGAGGCCGATCTCGTCGGAGGTCTGGCTGCCCTTCGTCATAAGGCGGAACGTGCCCAGCAGGTCTTTCTTTGTCAGATCGTAGAGACCAAACTCAATGTTGGTGTTGCCCACGTCAATGGTCAGCAGCATAGCGGTTCCTCCTGTTATTCAAGCGTTTTGACGCAGCAGACCGCGGTGCCGCGCTGGATGGTGATGACGCCGTAGGTATGTCCGTAGCCGATGCTGCCCGGGTTGAGCAGCTGAAGCGAGCCGAAGTCATCATAGTAGGGAATGTGGGTGTGGCCGCACAGCAGCACATTGGCCTGCTCGCGGATGGCGTGGCTGACTGCGCCGGAGTAGCCGCTCTTCACGCCAAAGGTATGGCCGTGGCAGAGCAAAAGCAAATGCCGTCCAGCGTGACCTTCTTCTCGGGGGATAGTCGGCCATGCTCCAGTCGCAGTTGCCGACCACCTGATAAAGCGGTGTGTCCGGGAAGGCATAGGTCAGCTCTTCGGCGTCCCGCCAGCAGTCGCCCAGATGAAAAATGGCGCCGGGGCGTTCCTGCTCGGCGGCTAAAATCATGGATTCCCGGTCGCCGTGGGAATCGGAAAAAACAAGGATCTTCATATCATATCTCCGTTCACGCCGCCGGTCACACAGGGCGGGAGCGCGCATATACTGAGAGTGAAATCAGGAAAGGCGGTCTGATCTATGGCAGAAAAGCAGAACGGCTTCCCGGCGCCGAAGCGCTGATGAAGGACAAAGAAAAGCTGCGCCAGGTGCTTGCCTCACCGGAGGTGCGCCAGCTGGCGGCGGTGCTCAATACTCAGAGCGGCGGGCAGCTCCGGCATGCGGCACGCAGTGCTCAGAGCGGTGATACCGCCCAGCTGGAGCAGATGATGCGTACGCTGGGAGCCAGCCCGGAGGGGGCAAAGCTGATGGAGCAGCTTCAGAAAATGCTGGGGAAATAACCGATTGTGCGGGAGGAGGGGAGCGCTATGAGCGATTTTGAGGAAAAACTGAATGCCATCCTCTCCTCGCCGGAGACCATGGAGCAGATCTCCGCCATTGCCAGCAGTCTGAGCGGCGGAGCTAAACAGTCGGAGAGCGGCGATGCGCCGCCCGACAACACCCCGGTGCAGAGCGGGCCGGATCTCTCCGGACTTGAGATCTGCTGGGCGGGCTGGACAGCGGGATGCTGGAGCGCATCCTGCCGCTGGGCCGGGAGGACCAGGCGGGAAATGATGAGAAACAAGCTCTGCTCAATGCTCTGAAGCCCTTCCTGCGCCAGGAGAGCCGGGAAAAGGTGGATAAGGCCATTCGGATCACGCGGCTGTCCCGGGTGATCCGTTCCTCCATGTCGTTGTTCCGGGAGGACGGCCATGTATAACCGCTATATCCCCCAGGGAGATTTTATTCCCGCAGAGTCGGCGGAACAGGGCGGGAGAGAGAATCGGCCGCCGCGCCGGAGCGGACTGCCGGGCGGTTTATTCACCGGCGTGCCGGATCTGAATGGCCTTTTGAAAATGCTCCATCTGGACCGCTTTGACAAGGGCGATATCCTGCTCCTGCTGGTGCTGGTTTATCTGTTCATCGAAAGCGAAGACGAGGATTGGCTCATTGTCCTCGCCCTCGTGCTCCTGATGGGATTCTGACCGGTCTGCGCTTTAAATTGCGCCCACCGCAGTGGGCGCAATAGAGTGGAGTCTCTTCTGATTGAGCAAACAGAGTTTGCTCAATCAGAGCTGAAGAAATCCGATTTTCTTGTAGACCTTCCGCAGCGTTTTGTTTGCCACATAGCTGGCCTTCTCCGCACCCTGCTTGTAGACGTCCAACAGATAGGCCTTTTCGGCGATGAGCCGGGTAGCCTCCTCCCGGATGGGGCGGAGCATTTCCACCACGGCCTCGCCCACCCGGGGCTTGAACGCGCCGTAGCCCTGACCGGCGAACTCCGCCTCGATCTCGGCGGGGGTCTTGCCGGTGCAGGCAGCGTAGATGTTGATGAGGTTGCTGACGCCGGGCTTCTCCTTCAGGTCGAAGCGGACGCAGCGCTCGGTGTCGCTGTCGGTGATGGCCCGCTTGAACTTGCGCTGGATGTCCTCCGGCTTATCCATCAGGAACACGCAGCCCTCGGGGATGGATTTGCTCATCTTGGTGTCCGGCTGGTTCAGGCTCATCACCCGCGCGCCCGCCTTTGGAATGTAGGGCTCGGGGATCTTGAACACATCGCCGTAGATGTTGTTGAAACGCTGGGCCACGTCCCGGGTCAGCTCGCAGTGCTGCTTCTGGTCCTCACCCACAGGGACGAAATCAGGCTGGTAGAGAAGAATATCCGCGGCCATCAGGGCAGGGTAGGTGAACAGGCCGCCGTTGATGTTCTCGGCGTGCTTGGCGGACTTGTCCTTGAACTGGGTCATGCGGGACAGTTCGCCGAACATGGTATAACAGTTGAGCACCCAGCCCAGCTGCGCGTGGGCAGGTACATGACTCTGCACGAACAGGGTGTTCTTCTCCGGGATCCAGGCCGCAGGCGATATACTGGGCCAGCTGCTCCAGGGTGCGGCGGCGCAGGTCGGCGGGGGTCTGCCGGACGGTGATGGTGTGCATATCCGCCATAAAGTAATAGCAGTCGAACTGATTCGTCAGCCCGGGCGCCCCAATTCTTGATGGCGCCCAGGTAGTTGCCCAAGTGGAGATCGCCGCTGGGCTGGATGCCAGAGAGCATCACTTTCTTGGCAGTAGTTTTTTCTTCCATGATGGTTCCTCGACTTTCCGGTGGACAGGCGGGCAGGCCGCCTATGCATTAAACCATTAAATTGCTATTCTTCATGATAGCACACCGGGGGAAAAGTGCAATTCTTTTCCGCACTTGCCAAGCCTTGCCGTCCGATATTATAATAGTGGCAAGAACAGATAGAAAGAAAAGGGGGAGTGCGTTTTGCTGGATCTGAGCTCGACCTTGTTTTTCAAGGGAAATTCCAGATTACATCAGAGCAGGATACCGACCTGCTCTGGACGCTGATCTATAAGATACGGGGCTGGATGCTGCCGAAGTGGCGGCGCAGCGGAGAACAGCTGCCGGAGGATCTGAAGGTGTGGTCCAGATGGAAGATGGGCAGCAATTTCTCCTCGGAAAACGGCATTGTGCATCTGAGTTCCCGTCACTTTGAGGAGAATGGACTGCACTTCTGGGCCTGCCAGATCACGGAGTCCTGGCCCTCTCAGAATGGATGCGCCCCCCGGGAGTGGACCACGGAGGTCGGCTTTTGCCAGCATACCGTCAGCTCCGCCGAGGTGAGCATCGTCATCTATTACAGCGACCGCCCCGGTTTCATCGGCCCCTGTGAGGCCCCCCTCCTGCGGCCTCGGTGCCCAAGCTCATCCGCTCCTGTGCACTGCTCCGGCCCTGCGGGTGTGGTGGGGAACTACCCGGTGCGGCTGGAGAGTATCCGTCTGGCTCCCGGCGATTTTCCTGCTTTCTGGCAGGCAGTATGCGACGAATCACGTGAAATACCGCTGGTCTATCTCAGCCCGCGGGGAGGAGAGGACGAGACGGCACCGGCCGGGCCGCTGCTGGATCCCCAGCGCCTGGCGGGTATTCTCGGCCCCAACGCGCTGGTCTATTATGCGGATGATCTGGACTTTTCCCGGGAGATGACCGAGTTGTGCAGCCCGGAGGAATGGGCTGTTATTCCGGCGCTATCCGCGTCTATGCGCCGCATCCGGACACGGAGGATCCCAGCGATGTCTACCGCCACCGCCGGATCCCGGCAGGAGACATTCTGGGCGCGGAGAAGCAGACTTATGAGATCCTGCGCCGGGCATTGGCTCAGGATGTACATTTTACGACAAGATGTTCCGGGTGGAGAATTGCCAGAAGCTCATCGACAAGGCCCGGGCGGAACAGCGCAAGCAGGAACTGCGCCAGTCCTTGGAGGAGGAAGTGCTCAGTACTGCTGTGGAGCAGGAGCAGAACCTTCAGGATCAGCTGGAGCAGATCGAGCAGGAGCGCTTTGAATGGGAACTGGAGCGGGAGAACTATGTCGATCAGATCAATGAACTGAAGGGTCAGCTCCACATGGCCCGCAGCCGGGCCGACCAGTTCCAGAGTGAGGCCGTGTTGTCCGGCCAGCGTAAGGCGGCGCTGGAGCAGCTGCGCCATATCGCCAGCTACCCCGAAACGCCCCTTGAGATCGCCCGGTATTTTACCACCCACTTTGCTGATCGGCTGGACTTTACCGAGCGGGGATGGGCGTCGCTGGATGACTGCAAAACGGCCCCGGATGTGCTGTGGGATGCCCTTTACCAGATGGCTACCACACTCTACGACCTCTATGAGACGGAGGCACCGGCGGTGGACCAGGCCTTCGGACGCACTACAAGTCTGCGTATGGCCCGGGGAGAGGGCGCCATGACCCGCCGGGACAACAGCCTGATGAAGCAGTTCCGGGATGTCTACGACGGACGGGAGATCAACATTGAGGCTCATATCAAGACCAGTCAGAGCCAGGAGAGCAGCCCCAAGTTCCTGCGGGTCTACGTCTGCTATGACAGCACGCTGCGCAAGATCCTCATCGGTCACTGCGGCTCTCATCTGGATAATTATTCCACACGAAAGATCAAGTGAAAATAGCCGTGAGCCGAAAGCAAAACTGCCTGGGCCATTTCGATTACAAATATTTCTCTGACTTTTGAGAGCCCTACTGTCCGACAGAAGGGTTCTCTTTTTACTTTATTATCTCCAAACGGAGAAAATATCTTGTTTTTCTTATTGACATTTACTCCGTATGGTGCTACAGTAACGACATCGAACAGCTGTTCCATATTTAGGCGAAGGTAGAGGAGGGAACGCCGATGCAGTTTTGAAGCGCAGCTGATGCAGCTAAATAAAAGCGACACGCAGAAGCGTGTCGCTTGGTGGAAGAGAATGGATTCGAACCATTGTAGGCGGTGCCAACAGATTTACAGTCTGCCCCTTTAGCCACTTGGGTACTCTTCCGTGTTAAATTGGAGCTGGTGGACGGACTTGAACCCCGACCTGCTGATTACAAATCAGCTGCTCTACCAACTGAGCTACACCAGCGGGTTCGCCGTGACTCAACAATGGATATATTACCAGAACCAAAACCAAATGTCAACAACTTTTTGCATTTCTTCAATTTTATTTTCAGGAGGACGAAACTATGTTCTATACCCCCTATACCGACGGCTTTGACAGCGATCAGGCGGTGTGCTGCTGTGCGGAATGCGGCTGCGAGATCTATGCGGATGACACGATCTATCTCATTGACGGCGAGCCAATCTGCGAGGAATGTCTGCCGGAATTTGCCGAGGGCTATTTTGCCGCCCAGCGCATGACCGGGCTGCGGCTGCTGGAATGCAGCCAGTATTGAATGAAAGGAGCGTATGTCTGATGTCGAGAGCTATTTATCGCCGCGACAGGGCGCTTGTGAATGATTTGGCGGTGTGTACCGCCCACGCGAACAACGGGGATGAGATCGGGCTGTCTCCCCCGCCGCCGGACCATTGTGCGGGCTCTGCGAGGGCAGGCTACCGCCCGTCAGCGCCAATGCCTTTACCTCTACTATGGCCGCGGACTGAATCAGGAGGCCATTGCCAAACTGCTGTGCATCAATGTGTCCACAGTCAGCCGCAACATCACCAATGGTGAGCGCCATGTGGATGCCGCACTGGCCCTGCTGGAACCATAACAAAGAGAGCTGAACACCTGATAAAATATGGGTGTTCAGCTCTTTTTATTCATACATTCAATTGTGGAGCAGTTCCAGTGTGCGGCGCAGTTCCAGCGCCGGAACCTGCCCGGGAGCGGATGCCCGAGCAGCAGAGCCGAACGTCAGGGCTGAGCCGAAGGTCTCGCCGCAAAGGCGGCTCACCATGCCCAGCCGACCCATGCTCATAGTGATGACGGGACAGTTCGGGAAAAGCTGCTTCATCTCCTCCGTGGCGCCCAGCAGTGCCAGCACGTCAGCGGAAGACTTTGGCATCACTGCGATCTTGGCAATATCACAGCCACGCAGGAACATCTGCTTCATTTTTCCACCAATTCGTCCTGAGGCGGCGTCTCCTCAAAATTGTGGTAGGAATAGATCACCGGGTACACCGCACTCATAGGCCAGTGCGCGCATCTCCATGACCAGACCTGACAGATCCGCCGGGCAGTGGGCAGCCATGGCCAACTCCATATCAATGAGGTCGGCCATGCCGGTGCGGAGCACGGCGGAGAGGAGCGTGGCATAGTCCACAGCGGAAATCGCCCGCTGGCCCCCTCGTGACTGGTACGGAAGGTGACCAGCAGCGGAATATTTCCCGCCGCCGCACGAACCTTCTCCAGCAGAGCGCAGACGGCAGCAGGTGAGATGTCCTCCAGCCAGTCAATGCGCCACTCCAGCACGTCCGGCCGACACTCCAACGCAGCGTTCAGGTCGGCCAGCACTTTCGCCTCTCCGCTTCCCATCACAGGGACACAGATCTTCGGCATTCCCGTTCCGATGGAGACACCGCGTACCGAGACGGAATTACTCATGCCACTGGGCACCATACTTTTTCTCGATATCGGAGATCATTGCCACCCGGACGGCATGGCGGCCGCCTTCAAACTCTGCATCAAAGAAAGCGTCCACGATCTTCTTGGCCAGCTCATCGCCCACCACTCGGGCACCCATGGCAATGATGTTGGCATTGTTGTGGCGCACTGTCATTTCAGCGGTATAGGGCTCGCTGCACAGCGGCACGGATGCCGGGCACCTTGTTGGCAGAAAAGAGATGCCCACGCCGGTACCGCAGACCAACACGCCCTTGTCCACATCGCCGCGCATGATGGCCTCGGCGACCTCCAACCCCCTTCTCCGGATAATTGTCCTTGGCGTTGGGATCAAAGGAACCGTAGTCCACGCACTCGTAACCCTTCTCCTTCAGATGCTCCAACAGTGTATTTTTCAGTTCCACAGCGGCATGGTCGCAGCCAAAACCGATCTTCATAATCAATCGACCTCCCGATATATACTTTAAATTCAGTGTATCTTCTTTCGCCCGGATTGTCAAGGCGCCTCGCACAGACTTCCTCTGCCGCAGAGGTACAACACATCTTCACCTCTGCTGCATTCTATTCTTGCTATTTGAGGTGCTTTTGCGTACAATAAACAAAACCGCTTGAACAGGTCTTGCAATATAATGGTATTGAGCAAGATCATGAAGCGACCCTGGATGACAAAGCCGGGGCACCCGCCGCTGTGGGTGCCCCGCAGTTTTAAAGGAGCCTCCTATGGCCCAGATCATTGAACTTACGGATATAACTGCCCCGGCGTTGGATGTGTTCGCCCGGCTCACCGAGGCCCAGCTGCGCAACAAGCGGGATCCGAAAAGGGGATCTTTATTGCCGAAAGCCCCAAGGTCATCCGGTGCGCCCTGAATGCGGGGCTTGTTCCGCTGGCTCTGCTGATGGAGCGGCGGCATCTGTCCGGGCAGGGCGCTGCCCTGATCGAACAGTGCGGGGACATCCTGGTCTACACCGGGGACAGCGCACTGCTGGCTCAGCTCACCGGATTTACATTATCCCGGGGCATTCTCTGCGCCATGCGCCGCCCTGCGCCGCTGAGCGCAGAGCAGGTGTGTACCGTGGCAAAGCGCATTGCGGTATTGGAAAACATCGTAGATCCTACCAATATCGGCGCCATTTTCCGTTCCGCCGCCGCACTGGGTATGGACGGCGTGCTTGTCACCCCCTCCTGCGGCGACCCGCTCTACCGCCGCGCCGCCCGGGTCAGCATGGGCACTGTGTTCCAGATCCCCTGGGCTCGTATCGGCGCACAGCCCGCCGACTGGCCCGCCGCCGGCATGGCTCAGCTGAAGCACTGGGGCTTCAAGACCGCCGCTCTGGCTTTGACCGACCGCAGTGTCAGCATCGATGATCCCCGGCTGGCCCGGGAGGAAAAGCTGGCCCTGCTGCTGGGCACCGAGGGAGACGGACTTACCGATCACACCATTGCCGCCAGCGACTACACCGTCCGCATTCCCATGCTCCACGGAGTGGATTCCCTCAATGTGGCCGCTGCCAGCGCCGTGGCCTTCTGGGAACTGCGCGCCCGGTGAGTAGCACGGTTTAAGTATTTCTTTAGAATTTCTATCCACAAATGTCAAAACTTGTCCGCATCTCGGTGCTATACTTTCTTGCACAGAAAAGAGGCGGCGCGTATGCAGACCGAACTTCAACCCATCCACCCCGTCCGAAAGCACCGGCGCAGACGCAGGAGGAGAAATCCGCTGCGCCCGTTGCTCCCTGCTCTGCTGGTGATTTTGGCCCTCATCATTGCCGCCGCAGTTTCACGCGGAACATCACGGGCTTACCCATGGATCCTGCGCCATTCCCATCTGCTCCATACAGAGGTGCAATCCCCGTCGGAGCTCCCGGACTGGATCGAACAGGAGTTGATCCCGGTCAACCAATATTCCCGCCCCGGCACACCGCTGGAGCAGGTGAACGGCATCGTGGTGCACTATGTGGGCAACCCGGGCACCACGGCTCAGAATAACCGGGACTACTTTGCCTCGCTGGCAGAGACCGGTGAGACCTCTGCCAGCAGTCACTTTGTCATCGGACTGGACGGAACGATCATTCAGTGCGTCCCGCTGAATGAGATCGCTTACTGTTCCAACGACCGCAATGACGACACCATCTCCATCGAGTGCTGTCACCCGGACAAGGACGGAAAATTCACGGATGCGACCTATGCCTCGCTGGTGCGGCTGACCGCCTATCTGGCCAATTATTACGGCCTGAAGGAAAAGGACATCATCCGTCATTACGACGTGACCGGCAAAGAATGCCCCATCTATTTCGTCAAGCACGAGGACGCCTGGGCGCAGTTCCGAAGCGATGTCTCCGCCTACATAAAAAGAAAATTATAAATAAAAAGGAAGCCGCAGGTCGATCAGATCTGCGGCTTTTTCTGCTGTCTTTGCTTTCAGCAGTTTATTTTTCTTCCTTTTACAAATACTACAAATCAGTCAGAACCGCGGCTCGATCCAAGCGCCGCGTCAGGGAGGAATTTTCAATGAAAGCAACCGGCATCGTTCGCCGTATTGACGATCTGGGGCGGGTCGTCATTCCAAAGGAGATCCGCCGCACTATGCGCATCCGGGAGGGCAGTCCGCTGGAGATCTACACCGACCGGGACGGAGAGGTGATTTTCCGCAAGTATTCCATGATGGACGGGATCAGCGATCTGGCATCCCATCTATGCGACGCGATCCACACCGTCACCGGCCGGTGTGTCATGGTAACAGACCGGGATACCGTGCTGGCCGTATCCGGCGCACCCCGGCGGGACTACTGTGACAAAGGCATCGCCCCTGAACTGGAACAGGTGATGCGCGCCCGGAGCATCTCCTGTCCCGGGCCGCAGGAGCAGGTGCCGATCGCCGTCGGAGCGGACAGCTTCACCGTCTCCGCCGCAGTCCCGATCCTCGCGCAGAGCGACGTGGCCGGGTGTGTCGTGCTGGCACGAAGCCCGGGGAGGGTGGGGCCGGCACATCCGAACGCACTCTGATCTCCGCCGCAGCGGCATTTCTCGGGAAATATCTGGACGAATAAAAAGCAGGCCTGTGTACTCCACCGGCTTGATATGGCCCCCAATACTGGACTTTCGGTATTGGGGGTATTTTTATGCGCTGCAGGTACGAGCACAAGAAGAGGCGCGATGAATTATAGCGATAAAGGAAATGGCCGGAAATACAGGACAATCAGTTTCCTGAATCCCGGCACGTATCGTTTGTTACTCCTTTTGGCATAGAAAAGCACCCCATTTCTCAGTACAAGTAACCTGTCATACTTGCCTGACAAATGGGGTGCGGAAGGTTTTATTCTGCTGTGATCGTCGATCAGAACATGGGCACAACAGCGCCGTTATAGGTGTCGTTGATGTAATCGCGGATGGTGTCGGACTGGAGCGCCTCGACCAGAGCCTTGATGGCCTCGCTGTTCTCATTGCCTTCCTTGACGGCGATGACGTTCTCATAGGCCTGAGCGGCGGTGCCGTCGGAGGCCTCGATGGCCAGAGCGTCGGCGACCTTCAGACCGGCATCCAGAGCGTAGTTGCCGTTGATGACGGCCATGTCCACGTCAGCCAGACGGCTGGGGATCTGAGCGGCCTCCAGTTCGACGATGTTCAGGTTTTTAGGATTCTCCACGATAGCCAGCGTGGTGGCGTTGATGCCGACGCCGTCAGCCAGCTTGATGAGGCCTTCCTGCTCCAGCAGCTGCAGGGCGCGGGCCTCGTTGGTGGTGTCGTTGGGGATGGCGATCGAAGCGCCGTCAGCCAGCTCATCCAGAGAGGCGGTCTTACCGGCGTACAGGCCGAACGGCTCGTAGTGGATGGCGCCGACGCTGACCAGATGGGTGCCGTTCTCCTCGTTGAAGCTCTCGAGATAGGGGGTGTGCTGGAAGTAGTTGGCGTCCAGGAGCCGTCCTCCACAGCGTCGTTGGGGGTGTTGTAGTCGTTGTACTGGACGATCTCCAGGTCGATGCCCTGCTTTCAGCCAGGATGGGCTTGACCTGCTCGAGAATCTCGGCGTGGGGAGCGGGAGAGGCGCCCACCTTCAGCTTCACCGTGTCGCCGGAAGCGGCGGGAGTAGAGGCGGCCGCAGACTGGGAGGCAGCGGCGCTTGCGCCAGCGCTCTTGTTGGAGGAGGCGGAGCTTCCGCAGCCGGTCAGCAGCGCAAAGCAGGCGGCTGCGGCCAGGGTCAGTGCAAGGATCTTTTTTCATTTCAATGGTTCTCCTTTCGTATATCAATGTTGAAATGATAACTTTATGTGAACCGCAGTGCGGGATCACAACATTGGGTTGTCGGGCAATAAAAAAGCCCCTGACAAAAATGTCAAGGACGAAAGCAATGCTTCGTGGTACCACCTTGATTCACCTGAGCCTCACGGCGCAGGCCTTAACGAGTGCGGGATGCGTTCATCAGAAGCATCCGATACTCCGGCGCGATGACGGGCGCTCCGTCGCAGTCTAAAGGGGAAAAGCCGTTCGACTGCGCAGCTCCAAGACCATGTTCGGCGCGGCCTTCTGTGCCCGTTTGCAGCTTCCCGGGCTCTCTGTGCCATATCTCCGCGCTTACTCTTCTCTTCGTTGCTTTTGGATCAATAAAGCCTATTTGGTTGATGGATAAATGCTAACACAGTTTTGCCTGTCCGTCAATCAGTCATACTGCACAGAGAAAAAACGGGCAAGACGTGTTGTCTTGTCCGTTTTTTACAATTCTGCACTTACTTTTTTGCTCTTTTGCGTTTGCTCTTTGTGATGCGGTGATCCAGCCGGACAGAGAAGTGGGTGCCCAGGGACTGGAAAACCTGTACGAGGACGATGAGCAAAATGACGGCGACATAGAGAATGAGCGTCATTCTGCGCTGATAACCGTTATTGATGGCCAGGCTGCCCAGTCCGCCGCCGCCAATGGCCGCGGACATGGCGCCATAGCTCAGAATGGTGATGAAAGCCGTGGTGAAGCCGTTGATCAGACTGGGCAGGGACTCAGGCAGAATGACCTTGAAGGTGATCTGCATGGGGGTGCAGCCCATGGCCTGTGCGGCCTCCAGCACGCCGGGGTCGATCTCGCGCAGAGATGCCTCCACCAGACGGGCCACAAAGGGGAAGGAGGCCACCACCAGCGGAATAATGGAGGCCACCGTGCCGACGCTGGTGCCTACCACAATGCGGGACAGGGGGATGACCAGCACCATCAGGATCAGGAAGGGAATGGAGCGCAGCAGATTGACGAGCACGTTGATGACTTTCATGAGCGGAGAGGGAAGCGGCCGGATGCCGTTCTTTTCGCCGGTCACCAGCAGCACGCCCAGCGGCAGGCCGATCACATAGGCGAAGAAGGTGGACAGCACGGTGGAGTAAATGGTCTCCCAGATGGCGCTGCCCAACCCGGCCTGAAGATAGGCCAGCTGCTGGCTTACAGCGGTGCTGCCGAACAGAGTGCCGAAAAATTCATCCATGATAGTTCTTTACCTCCTCCATGGTGATGTTGGGCTGCTTTTTGATATAGGCGATGGCCTTGTCGGCCTCCTCCTTGTTGTCGGGCAGACCCAGCATCATGGTGCCGAAGGATTTGCCCTCGATGTTCCGGGTGTCTGCCCCCAGAATGTTGACCTTCACCCCGCAGTCAATGGCTAGGGAGGCGATGAGGGGCTCGTAGGAGGAGCCGCCGTTGAAGGCGATGCGGATGACGTTGCCTGCGGGCAGCTTATCCATGACCACGCCGTCCGGATAGACCAGGCGGCGGCCAGCCTCGGTCTTGGGATTGGAAAAGACCTCCTCAACGGAGCCGGACTCCTGCAGAACGCCGTGGTCGAGAATAGCAACGTGGGAGCAGATCTCCTCCACCACCGCCATCTCGTGGGTGATGATCACGGCGGTGATGCCCATGCGCCGGTTGATGTCCTTGACCAGATGGAGAATATCCCGGGTGGTCTTGGGGTCCAGCGCGGAGGTGGCCTCGTCGCACAGCAGCACCTTGGGATTGGAGGCCAGGGCGCGGGCGATGGCGATGCGCTGCTTCTGGCCGCCGGAGAGCTGAGCCGGGTAGGCGTTGGCCTTGTCGGGCAGGCCCACGATGTCCAGCAGCTCCAGGGCGCGCTTTTCCGCATCCGCCCGTTTGACTCCGGCGATCTCCATGGGGAAGCAGATGTTGCCCAGGCAGGTGCGCTGCATGAGCAGGTTGAACTGCTGAAAGATCATGCTGATGGAGCGCCGCTGACGGATGAGCTCCTTGGAGTTCATGGCGCACAGATCCTTGCCGTCAATGACCACCTGACCGGACGTGGGGCGCTCCAGCAGGTTGATGCAGCGCACCAGGGTGGACTTGCCCGCGCCGCTCATGCCCACGATGCCGAAGATGTCCCCGTCCTCGATTGTGATGTTGACATCGTTCAGCGCGGTGAATTCGCCATCGGCGGTGGGGAACACCTTGGAGATATGCTTTAATTCGATCATGAAATCACTTCTCTCAGTGTAATTCGCTGTGATACAATATTTTATTCTACGGGAAAACAGGGGTGGTGTCAATAAAACCGGCTGATTTGTATGTAATAATGAATGATGCGTTTACATAAAACCGTAAAAGGCGATACCAAGCCCGGCGGACAGCAGGATCATCAGAATGGGGAGAGGGCGCTTTTGCCCCGCAAATGCCGGATCAGGCCGATGCAGACTAGAATGGCAAAGAGGATGAGTCCTCTGATATTGAGCGCAAAACCGTTCCCCACCCCGGAAAAGCCCAGCAGGGTTTTCAGGCCCAGCGTGATCGCAGTGGAGAGGATCAGTCCGACCACACAGGGGCGGATGCCGGACAGCGCGGCCTGTACGCCGCGGTACTTCAGGAGGTTGGAGATCACGGCGGCGATGAGCAGGATAATGAGAAACGAAGGGAGCACCACGCCGATCGTGGCGGCCAGCGCACCGGGAATGCCCGCCTGGGAGGAGCCGACAAAGGTGGCCATGTTGACCGCCAGCGGGCCTGGGGTGGCCTCAGACACTGCCACAAAGCTCATGAATGCTTCTTCGGTCAGCCAGCCATGATGGACCACGGACTCCCGGATCAGAGAGATCATGCCATAGCCGCCGCCAAAGGACACCGCCCCGATGGTCAGAAAGGTGAGAAACAGGTCGAGCAGGATCATGTCGTTTTCTCCCCTTCCACAGTCGCCGGATCAGCCAGACGGCCACGCCGATCGCGCCGCAGAGCAGGATGCACCAGATGGAGGAGAAGCTGACCGCAAAGAGGGCGCACAGCACCAGTCCAATCGAAACGGCGGCCACAAGGACGGTATTGAGCCAAGTCCGCTTTAAGCCTTTGAGCATTTTCCAACCGGCGGAGCCGATGAGATAGACCACACAGACCTGAATGCCCTGAAAGGCACAGGCCACCAGACGCAGGCTCAGAAAACGGTCAAAAAACAGGGAGATCAGATAGATGATGACCAAGGAGGGGATGCATACCGCCAGGGTGGCCAGTGCGGCCCCGGGAATGCCGGCCAGACGGTAGCCGATATAAGTGGCGCTGTTGATGGCCATGGGACCGGGGGTGGATTCGGCGATGGCGGTCATGTCCAGAAATTCATCTTTGGTGAGCCAGCTGCGCCGGTCGAGAAATTCCCGCTCCAGCAGAGCCAGCATGGCGTAGCCGCCGCCAAAGGTAAACGCGCCGATCTTTAAAAAGGTGAAAAAAAGCGTACTCAGCTTTGTGCCGGATGTTTTCTCTGCCACAATGCCGCCCCCTTTTTATAGTTTGACATTCCCTGTTATTGTACGCCGATAGCGAAAGAAAAACAAGAAACGACAGTGACAAGAAAAAGCGGGCCGCCCAAAAGCGGCCCGCCGCAGTTTAACGAAGGGAACCGGGTAAAGGCGCAGCCTTTCGAGCGGACGCCCAGCAGGGTCAGCCCATAGGCCTGCGCCAGATCGACGGCTTCCGCCGTGGGGCTGGCCTTGGTGCAGAAGAATGGGCACTCCGGCGCGGATGGCCTTCTCCACCATGTCGGTGGGCAGTCGGCCGCTGGAATAGAGCGTGCAGCTGTGCAGATCGATATCATGGCGCAGGGCGTAGCCCAGCGCCTTGTCCAGTGCATTATGGCGGCCGATATCCTCGCAGGAGAACAGCAGCTCCGCCCCTTTGAGCCAGGTAGCAGCTGTGGGTTGCACCGGTCTTGCGGTGGAGCGGGGTGTCCGCACTGAACCGATCGGCCAGCGCAAAGATCCAGCGGCTCTCCCAGTGGATGGGGGTCACCGGCTTCAGCGTCCGGTGACGCAGATAATCGCCGTTCAGCAGCCGATTTCCGGTGCAGCAGGTGGGAGTGACTTCCTGATAATCGTCCAGCGGAGCGCAGCTGTGGTCGGTCAGCCGCACCTTGGACCGGCGACCGTGCTCACAGCTGTAGATGAGTTCCACATCATACGGCCCGGCGATCACACCCTCGCTGAGCAGACGCCCCAGCACCAGCTCGCCGAGATCCTGAGGAGTGCATATCACCTTCATTGTGAGCTGTTCATTGATGTAGACATCCATCAGGTGCTCCCGGATCACCCGGTCGCAGGCGACGGTCTGGACTCCTTCGCGGGTGAGTACGGTGCAGCCCAGCTCGTCGGCGGAGGCGAGATAGCGATACTGTTCGTTGAATTCCATGGACGCTCAGCCCTGCTTTTGCCCTTGCGCAGGTAGCAGAACCAGTAGACCCAGCCCACAAAAGCGCCGCCCACCAGGTTGCCGAGGCTGACGGGCAGGAGGTTTTTCAGGAAGAAGTTGCCCCAGGTCAGGTTGGTCATGTCCACGCCGGCGGCGCGGCAGCGGCCTCGGCAAAGACGGGGACGGTCTTGTCAAACAGACCGGCGCCGATGTAGAACATATTGGCAATGCTGTGCTCAAAGCCGCAGAGCACGAAGATCATAATGGGGAAGAACAGGCCCATGATCTTGCCGGCCACATCCTTGGCGGCAAAGGAGATCCACACGGCAATGCAGACGAGGAAGTTGCACATCACGCCCCGGAGGAAGGCGTCGCTGAAGGTCATGGAGCACTTGGTGATGGCGGTGTTGATGACGGCAACGGCCAAATCATTGTGGAACAGGCCCAGCTCGAGGGAATAGGCCACACCGGCGGAAACCAGCAGTGCGCCGATCAGATTGCCGATGTAGACGATGATCCAGCTTTTGAGCATCTGACGCAGCCGGATCTCACGCTCCAGCAGCGGGATGACCAGCAGACAGTTGCCGGTGAACAGCTCACTGCCGGCGATCAGCACCATGGTGAGTCCGCCGGGGAACACGCAGGCGCCAATAAATTTGCCGACAGAGGCCAGCGGAATGGACACGGCTACGGTGGTGGCGCCGATGCCGCCGAAGGCGATAAAGGCACCGGCCATGATGCCCAACAGCAGCATTTTAATGGCGGGCAGATTGACCTTGGATTTACCGGTGGCGATGTAATTGGATGCCACCTCGGCGGGAGAGAAAAAATTCATAGCAGATCGCTCCTTTTTTTGTTGTGATACAACAGAGTTGCATGTTGTTTTGTGTTCAGGTTCTCATTATAACGAATTGCTATTCTGATGTTTTGTTTTAAAAACACAAAATGGCGGTGGGATTTTAATCCGTTTTACATTGAAACAGATTGCGTAATATGGTATAAAAGGAGAATTTCTAAAAGTGTCTGCAAAAGTGTGCTTTACAGATGTCTGAATGAGTTTCATTTTTACATAAAGAGAGGAGAATTTAAAGACCGTGGCTAAGATTTTTTTGGCTGATCCGGAAAATTGCGATGTGAAGATCGGCAATCTTCTGGAGAAGTTTGTGAGTAAGGTGCTCAGCTATCCCCCGGAACCTGTCCCCTGACGGTGCAGTATTCTCTGCTGTGCGCGTCTATGAACCAGACCTGCGGCAAGTGCGTACCCTGCCGGGATGGCCTGCCCCAGCTGTCTCAGATGCTGAAGAAGATCCTGGACGGCGACGCCACCATGGATACTCTGGAGGAGATGCGTGAGCTGGCCACCATGATCCGGGACAGTGCGGACTGTGCCATTGGCTATCAGTCTGCCACCGAGGTGCTGCGCGGACTGAGCAGCTTTAAGCTGGAGTACCAGAGCCACATTCAGCAGAAGCTGTGTCCCGCCGATGTGGGGCAGAAGGTGCCCTGCATCCACCTGTGCCCGGCCAATGTGGATATTCCGGGCTACATTGCGCTGGTGGGTGAGCAGGATTACGCCGGAGCCATCAACCTGATCCGCAGGGACAACCCGCTGCCCACGGCCTGCGCCATGATCTGCGAGCATCCCTGCGAGAACCGCTGCCGCCGCCGTCTGCTGGACGACGCGGTGAACATCCGCGGCCTGAAAAAGTATGCCGTGGATCAGATTGCCGCCGATCAGGTCGCCGTGCCCGCGCCGGACGAAAAGACCGGCAAGAAGATCGCCATCATCGGCGGCGGCCCGGCCGGTATGTCCTGCGCCTACTTCCTTGCCCAGATGGGTCACAAGGCGGTCATCTATGAGCGCCAGGCCAAACTGGGCGGTATGCTGCGCTATGGCATCCCCAACTACCGCTTCCCCAAGGACCGGCTGGACGAGGATATCCGCGCCATCCTGTCCGCCGGTGATATTGAGGTGAAGTATTCCACCCCTGATCGATACCCCCGAGCAGATCCAGGCCATCCGCGATGAGTACGACGCCCTGTTTGTGGCCATTGGCGCTCAGGTGGGCAAGAAGCTGCGCCTGGATGGCATCGACGCCATAAAAAATGTGGAATCCGCCGTGGATATGCTGGATCGGATCGGCAACGGCAATGTGCCCGATTACACCGGAAAGACCGTTGTGGTCATCGGCGGCGGCAACGTGGCCATGGATGCGGCGCGGGCGCCATGCGCTGCGGTGCAGCGGATGTGCGCATCGTCTATCGCCGCCGTCAGGATGATATGACTGCGCTGGTCAGCGAGATCGAGTCCGCCGTTATGGAGGGCATTGAGCTCATGACGCTCCAGGCGCCCAAAGCCATCGAGAAGGATGCCGACGGCAACTGCACCGCGCTGGTGGTGCAGCCCCAGATGATCGGCCCCTATGACAAGGCCGGCCGTCCCAGCCCCCTGGACGCCAACAAGAGCGCCTTTGCCGTGCCCTGCGACGTCGTCCTCATTGCCGTGGGTCAGGACATCGTCAGCAAGCCCTTTGAGGACTTCGGTATGCCCGCCAACCGGGGCGTGTTCAAGGCCGGACTGGACACCGCCGTGGCGGAGATGCCCGGCGTGTTCGTGGGCGGCGACTGCCAGACCGCTCCCTCCACTGCCATTCGGGCAATCGCCGCCGGCAAGGTGGCTGCCCGCAACATTGACGCCTACCTGGGTTATGACCACAAGCTGCCCTGTGAAGCGGAGGCTCCGGCCCCCGGGAGAATAACCGCACCCAGACCGGCCGGGCCAATATCACCGAACGCCCTGCCTATATCCGCAAGCACGACTTTGAGCACGTCGAAAACCCCTTCACGCTGGAGGAGGCCATGCAGGAGGCGGGCCGCTGCCTGCGCTGTGATCACTTTGGCTGCGGAGTGCTGGAAGGAGGCTGTGATTGATGAAGAACATTATTATGGACGGTAAGGCGCTGCAGGTGCCGGACGATTACACGATCCTCGCCGCCGCCCGCCACAACGATATTGAGATCCCCACCCTGTGTTATCTGAAGCATGTCAGCCATGTGGCCTCCTGCCGGGTCTGCGTGGTGGAGGTGGAGGGCATGGAAAAGCTGCCCACCGCCTGCAACACCATCGTCGAGGAGGGCATGGTTATCCACACTCAGAGCGACCGGGTCATTGCGTCCCGGAAGATGGCGCTGAATCTGCTGCTGTCCAACCATCATCAGGACTGCTTCTCCTGCGCCTCCAACGGTGTGTGCGAGCTGCAGAAGGTGTGCAACGACTACGGCGTGGCCCACTCCACCTTTGACGGCAGCCGCTACAAGATTGAGAGCGAGGAGAAAAACAGCAACCCGTTTCTGGGCTACCGCCCCACGCTGTGCATCCACTGCCACCGCTGTGTGAACACCTGCGCCAAGGTCAGCGGCCGCAATGCCATCAAGGTGGGCAAGACCGGTATGTTCAATGTGATCGATGCCCCCTTTGGCCCGGACTGGGAGAGCACGAAGTGCGAGTCCTGCGGCAACTGCGCTGAGGCCTGTCCCACCGGTGCCCTCTATAAGAAAAGAGGCCAGGAATTACCGCAGCTGGGAGGTGCGCCGGGTGCGTACGACCTGCCCCCCACTGTGCGGTGGGCTGCCAGTATGACCTGCTGGTCAAGGGCAATAAGATCGTCGGCGTTGAGGGCGCAGACGGCCCCAGCAACCCACGGCCGCCTGTGCGTCAAGGGACGCTTCGGCTCCTATAAGTTCGTGATGTCCGGCGACCGCATCACCGATCCCCTTATCAAGGACAAGGCCACCGGAAAGTTCCGCAAGGCCGGCTGGGATGAAGCGCTGGATCTGGTGGCCAGAAAATTCATGCAGCTGAAAAAGGAGTACGGCCCCGACTCTCTGGCCGGCTTCGCCTGCTCCCGTTCTCCCAACGAAGATATTTATATGGTGCAGAAGATGGTGCGCACCTGCTTCGGCACCAATAACACCGACAACTGCGCCCGCGTCTGCCACTCCGCCTCCGTGGCCGGTCTGGCCAAGACGCTGGGCTCCGGCGCCATGACCAACCCCATCGGAGATATCACAAAAGATGTGGACTGCATTTTGCTGGTGGGCTCCAACCCGGAGGAAGCGCATCCCGTCATCGGCATGCAGATCCGCGAGGCCGTCCGCAACGGCTGCAAGCTCATTGTGGTGGATCCCGTGACATTGATCTGGCCGCTCAGGCGGATGTGCATCTGAAGCTCCGTCCCGGCACCAATATTGCCTTTGCCAACGGTATGTGCCATGTGTTCATCGAGGAGGGCCTGATCGACGAGAAGT
>VOFH01000628.1_pt1 | contig 34001 bp, 37 predicted proteins | sample 5384091 | NCBI WGS metagenome assembly VOFH01 (sample SAMN12384727, study PRJNA508395) | human gut metagenome | isolation source: healthy gut G | host: Homo sapiens
TACCCTGCAACCCTGGTCAGCATCGATTTGGCCACCGGCGAGACAACGGACGTTGCTGAGCTGGACGCTTCGGTCAGAACGCTGGCGATTGACCAGAACGGCGTACTGTACGGTGCGGGTAGCAATGCCTCCGGCGAGGTTGCGACCCTTACCGGCTGGATCCGACTACCGGCGCTTGCACCTCTGTGTTGGAATTGGACGGCGTAACGGTTTTCGATGACAATTACGGCGACTACTTCTCTCAGATGACCTATGATTACACCACGGACCGCCTGTATCTGCACGGAATTGACTGCACCTATGGCAACATCCACAGCTCTCAGCTGTACATGGTGCAGCTGGGCGAGCAGCCTGTAGGTGTGGCTCTGGGCTCGGTTGCCCTGAGTCTGCGGGGCGAAAGTAAAGTCGCGCCTGCCGCACTCGGCCTGCTGTGCGCGATTCCGGAAGCTGATGAACTGCCCGGCGATATGCCTGTGGCCAATGTGATCATGAACAAGAATGCTGCCCGGGTGTACGTCGACGGCACGACGCAGTTGACGGCTCAGGTGCAGCCCGCTAGCTCCAGCGCTCAGGTGACCTGGACTTCCTCCGATCCTGCGGTTGCTACCGTAGATGCCAACGGTCTGGTGACCGGCGTTGCAGCAGGCGATGCAGTGATTACCGCCACCTGTGAAGGCCGGACTACCACCTGCTCGGTTTCTGTGGTGGAAACGACCTCCGGCGCTGTGGCCTACACCATCTCCACTACGGAAGGCTTGGTGAAGTTTGATCCCGAAATGCCGTCTGCCGGCTATGAGGTGGTTGCTTCCTTCGACAAGCTGAATGTGGGCGGAACCGTGGTTGGCCTGGATGTGGACGAGGCGAACGGACATGTCTATTACTTAGTGGATAACGATCCGGACTATTTCCACCCTGTCCTGATGCGTTATGATTTGACACTGGGTAGCAGTCAGATCCTTGGGATGATCTCGGTATACACCGACGGCACCTCTGACATTGCGTATGACGCTGAAGAACAGCTGCTGTACGTGGTTTGCGGCTACTACCTCTTCCAGTACTATGTGCCTACCATGCAGCCCACAGGAGCAAACGCAGGAGTTCCGCTGAGCTTCTCCGGCGACTACTCCTCCATGCATGCGGTTGCGGAGGACAACGGTGCAGTTTACGCCCTGGGCAGAAATGGCTACGGCGGAATGCTGTATCAGGTCGACGATGGCATGAGAAGCTATGAGCGTCTGGCGACGGATATCGATATCAATACGGTGACCTCCTTCTGCGAGATGGACTACTGCTCCGACAACGGTCTGTTCTATGTCACAGATGCAGGCAACAACCTGTATGAGATGGATATGTCCGGCAATGTCAAGATGCTGGATCAGCTGGGCAATGGCTTGGACATCAACGGCCTGGCAATCCTGCCTGCCGCCGACTAATCCGAATCGAGTTTTACCTCTTTTACGCAAATCCCGCCTGGGGGCTTCGGCCCTCAGGCGGGATTTTTTCATATTAGACGGGGGGAAATCGATACAGGACTCCGCGTAAGGTTTGGCGCACCGGCAGCGTATACTGGTTATTTCCCGAAGAGCGCCGCCGCCTGCTTCATATTTTCCCGCACGGGGACGCCGAAGGGGCAGCGGGCTTCGCAGGCGCCGCAGGCGATGCATTCGCCGGCTGTGCGGGGCAGGGCGGCGTAATGCTCCCGCACGGTCTCCGGAATTTCTCCCTGTGCGGTGGCCAGACGCCAAAATTTGGTCACGGTGGCGACGTCAATCCCCCACGGGGCAGGGGGGCGCAGTGGCCGCAGTACATGCAGTGTCCCTCCCAGCTGATCTTGGGCATGGCTGCAAAAGCGGCGGCGTAATCCCGCTCTGCGTCCGAGGCGCTCTCGTAAGCCAGGCAGCTTTCCAACTCCCCAGCGTTCTGGCTCCGGCCAGGACGGAAGCCACGGCGGGACGGGTCAGCGCATAGTGAATGCATTGATGGGGCGTCAAGGCGACGCAAGCCGGGGAGAGATCGGCGTGCAGCAGGTCGCCGCCGCCAAACGCTTTCATCACCGTAATGCCCACCCCCAGCCGCTGGCAGGTTTCATACAGCCGTTGCCGGTCGGGGTCCATATTGATCAGCTGCTTTTCATAATTCTTCTCGTCCCACAGCGCCTCCACGTCCTCCCCTGCCGGCTGCAGGTCATAGCAGGGGTTGACGCTGAACATCAGGACGTCTACCAGTCCGCTCTGTACGGCGGCCAGTGCGGCAGCCGGATTGTGGCTGGAAAGGCCGATGGAGCCGATGATACCTGCTTCTTTCAGCTCCAGAGCATAGGCCATGACGGGACCTGTACGAATTTGCTCCCAGTCCGTCAGAGAATCCACATAGTGGATCATGCCGATTTCCACATGGTCGGTTTTCAATCGCTCCAGCTGGTCCTGAAATCCCAGCTTGACCTCCTGCAGGTCTCGGGTGCGCTTGTACTGGCCGTCCTTCCAAATGGTGCACAGGTGGGCCTGGAGAATGAACCGGTCCCGCCGCCCCTCCAGGGCCCGTCCCAAGTTGGAACGAAATTCGGGATTCGGCGCATACAAATCGATGCAGTTGACGCCGCCGGCCTGCATCCGGTCCACAAAAGCTTTCACGGTTTCATATGGCTGATGGACCAATCCCTCGCAGCCCATCCCGATTTCACTGACGGAAAAGGCCGGTTCGGCCCAAAGTCCGGTATTTCATTGCGGTTCTCTCCCTTCTTAGATTGCAACGAGGGCATAGCTCCGGCTGCCCAGTCCCAGGGCTTCCGCGGCCTCCACCGTGTGGATGCCGTTCCGGGACTCGATTCGCTCGATGAGGGCGGCTTTGCCCGGATCCGGAGACCGGTAGACCGCGTCGACGCAGGCTTGATCCAGCGCCACCGGATCGGTGGAGGCGAAGATGCCGAGATCTGCCATCTCCGGCTCTTGAGGATGGCTGTCGCAGTCGCAATCCACAGACAATCGGTTGGCTACGTTGATGTACAATAGGTTCTTCCGGCCCATGTAGTCCATGACGGCCTTGTCCGCTTCCGCCATGCATTCCAAAAAGCGTCATGGTCTGCCGTCCAGAGGTTTTTCCGGTACGCCCACGCCGTGAATGCGCCTTCCCATGGGCGGAGGCGACGCCGATGGACATGTTTTTCAATGCGCCGCCGAAGCCGCCCATGGCGTGGCCTTTGAAATGCGAAAGGAGCAGCATGCAGTGGTAATGCTGCAGATGCGCGCCTACGAAGTTCTCGGTCAGATGGCGTCCCGCTGTGACGGGGATGGAGATCTCGCCGTCGGCGTCCATGATGTCGCAAAGGCGCAATGTCAGGAAAGCCGTGCTCGGCAATGGCCTTCCAGTGGGCTTCTGTTGTGCTTCTGCGTCCCTCGTAGGCGGTGTTGCATTCCACAATGGTTCCGTGCAGCTCTTGGACCAACGCCCCAATGAGCTGGGGCTGTAAAAAGTTGTGACCGCCGGGTTCTCCGGTGGAGATTTTGATGGCGACCTTTCCGGTGAGGGGGCGCTGCAGCGCGTGGTAAATTTGCAGCAATGACTCCGGTGTGATTTCCGGCGTAAAGAAAACTGTGGCTTTTTCCATCCTAATACCACCTTTTTTAGTATGTAGAGCTTACAGGGCGGCGCTGTTTGCTGCCCGGCGGGTAAGCTCTCAATTTTATTTATTTTACACCTTAAAGTTCCCTTTCAGTCAAGCCCTTTTTTTCCAGCCTTTTGCTGTTTGCCCTGGTGGAAAACACAAAAAAATGTGTATTGACATTCATGGAAAACATAGCTATACTATAATTGAGTTATTTATATTGAAGATGGAAGAGGGGAGACACGGCATGGCGCTGGATTTGGAAGATAAAATCCTGCTGATTACCGGCGGTACGGGTTCCTTTGGCAACGGCGTGACGGCGCGTTTATTGGAAACCGGTATCCGGGAGATTCGGATTTTTTCCCGAGATGAAAAGAAGCAGGAGGACATGCGCCGCATGTACCGGGACCGTTTTCCTTCCTCCTGCAAAAAGCTTCGTTTCTTTCTGGGCGATGTACGGGAGCCGGATTCCCTTCGCGCTCCCATGGAAGGCGTAAACTACGTCATTCATGCCGCCGCGCTGAAGCAGGTTCCCTCCTGCGAATTTTTCCCCCACAGAAGCGGTTCGCACCAATGTACTGGGCACGGAGCATGTGCTGCAGGCCGCTGTGTCGGCAGGCGCACAGGCGGTGGTCTGCCTCTCCACGGATAAGGCGGCCTATCCCATCAATGCCATGGGCGCCTCCAAAGCCCTGATGGAAAAGACGGCCGCCGCCAAGGCCGGTACCTTGCTGCCGTTGCAGACCAAAATCTGCTGCACCCGGTGCGGCAATGTGTTGGGGACCAGAGGCAGTGTGGTTCCCCTGTTTCTCCGGCAAATCCAGGCCGGAGGGCCCCTGACGTTAACGGAGCCCGGCATGACGCGGTTTGTGATGACCATGGATGAGGCAATTGAATTGGTGCTGCATGCCGTGGCCCGGGCAAAACCGGGAGATATTTGGGTTCGAAAAGCGCCGGCCTGTACCACGGAGCATCTGGCCCGGGCTTTGCTGGAGCTTCTTGGAAAGTCAAATCCTGTTTCTGTTGTGGGGATTCGGCATGGTGAAAAGCGAAATGAGACACTGGTGACGGAAGAGGAGTCCGCCCGGGCGGAGGATCTGGGGACCTATTTTCGTATCCCCGGGATGACCGGGACCTGTATTATGAGATTCCCACGGTCGCGCCTGCCGGAGAAAGCGCTCCGGCTCCATCCTATCACTCCCGAATGGCGCGGCAGCTGACCATCAAACAGATTCAGGAAAAGCTGCTGCAGGTTCCGGCGGTCCGCGCGGCAGTCGGAGGAGGATGGACGTGAAAATACTGATCACCGGCGCCGGGGATTTCTGGGGCGGAATCTGTCGGCGGAGCTGCAAAACCTCCGGGGCTGGACCGGCATGGATGGGGAGAAAAGCGGACGCCTAGAGCTTCTTCTGTGTCACCGGAATACGGACCTCCGGGACCTTTCCGCTTGGTGCAAGACGGCAGATTTTGTCTTTCACCTGGCCGGTGTGAATCGGGCCGGCAGTCCGGAGGATTTTTGGGCCGGAAATCTGGAATTCACCCAAACGCTTCTTGCCGGCTGCGCCGGGCGGGGGAATCCCAGCCCCATTGTGTTTGCCTCTTCCATACAAGCAGGCCGAGCTTCCCCCTATGGAAAAAAGTAAGCTGGCAGCCGAGGAGGCGCTGGTTCGCCACAGGGAACAGACCGGGGGCGAGGTTTGGATTTACCGGCTGCCCCATGTTTTCGGCAAGTGGAGCCGGCCGGAGTACAACAGCGTAGTGGCCACCTTTTGCCACCGCATCGCCCGGGGCTTGCCTGCGGTGATACAGGACCCGGACCTTCGGCTGGAGCTGGCGTACATTGACGATGTGGTAAAAGAGCTTTAAACGCCCTTGCCGGTTCGCCGCACCGAAGCGGAACGTTCTGCCGCATCCCCACGGTATATTCTGCGACGCTGCAGGAGCTGGCCGATTTGCTGTGGGGTTTTGCAGAGAGCAGAGCTTCCGGAGGGGCTTCCCGCAGTGGGCACGCCCTTTGCCAAAAGCTGTATGCCACTTATGTAGCTTTCTTCCCGGGAAGCGCTTCTTCAAGAGCGGATGCCCCACCGGGACCACCGGGGCAGCTTCACCGAGCTGTTCCGCACGCCGGAGTGCGGTCAGTTTTCCGTCAGCATCACCAAACCCGGCGTGATCCGGGGATTGCACTGGCATCATACCAAGGTAGAGAAGTTCATAGTTCTGCAGGGGGGGGGAGCTTCGCTTTCGCAGCCCGGAGGGGGAGGTCCGGTCGTTCAGGTTTCCGGCAACCGGCCTGCGGTGGTGGACATTCCCCGGGGGACCTGCACAGCATCAAAAATCAGGGGCAGGACGATCTGGTTACGCTGATTTGGGCCAGCGAATGCTTTGACCCAGACCGCCCCGATACTTACGGACGGGAGGTGTGAGCCGTGACGCAGCTGCACCTGATGACTGTGATGGGGACCCGGCCGGAAATCATCCGGCTGTCCGAGATCATCCGATGCTGTGACCGGTATTTCCGGCAGACCTTGTTCACACCGGGCAGAATTGGGATGAGGCGTTGCATCAAGTCTTTTTCGGGATCTGGGCTCCGACCGCCGGATGTTCAGCTGCACGTGGCAGGCGCGCATCTGGGGCAGACCCTGGGGAACATCCTGGCCCAGTCCTTTGCACTGATGCAGGAGCTCCGGCCGGATGCCCTGCTGATTCTGGGGGATACCAACTCCTGCCTCTCAGCCATTTCCGCCCGTCGCTTGCAGATACCTATTTTCCATCTGGAGGCGGGAAACCGCTGCTTTGACGGCCGGGTGCCGGAAGAGGTCAACCGGCGGATTGTAGACGTCACCGCAGATTTCAATCTGTGCTATACCGAGCATGCCAGACGAAACCTCTTGGCCTCCGGTCTGCCCCCAGAGCGGATTTTTGTGGTAGGCTCTCCCATGCCGGAGGTTCTCCTGAAAAATTTGCCCCGGATCCGAGCCAGCCGGGTGATGGAGCGGCTGGGATTGGAGGACAGGGCTATTTTCTCCTCTCGGCCCATCGGGAGGAGAACCTCGACGAGGAGGATCGTTTTTTGCCCTTATGGCGGCGGTCAATGCCCTGGCCGAAACGTACGGCAAGCCCATCTTATATGCCTGTCACCCCCGGGCGCGGCAAATTCTGGCGCTGCGGGATGTCCGTCTCCATCCCTGGTCCGGGTCCATCCGCCCTTGGGCTTTCACGACTATAACCAGCTGCAGCTGCATGCATACTGCGTCCTGTCCGACAGCGGTACGTTACCGGAAGAGAGCAGCTTTTTCCGTGGGCAGGGGCTGTCGTTTCCCGCCGTTTGCCTTCGGACCAGTACCGAGCGGCCGGAGGCATTGGAGCGCGGCGCGTTTCTTCTGGCGGGCGTCCAGGTCGATCAGGTTCTGGCCGCTGTGAAAACCGCCGTCACCATGGCGAAAGGACAGGACTGGGGAACCATGGCAGAAGACTATCGCAACGGCAAGATTTCCGATCAGGTGGCGTCCATCATTCAGAGCTATGCCGGTCTTTTCTCCGGGAAGTGAGGTGCTGTATCTTGGAGCCTGTTTGGGTCAGCGTGGTGCTTCCCGCCTATCAAGCGGCGGATTTTTTGGAGACAGCGGTCCGGTCCGTCCTGGAGCAAAGTCATTCCGCTTTTGAACTTCTCATTATAGACGATGCCTCCCAAGACCATACGGAAAAACTGGCCCGGTATTTTGCCGGGCAGGACGCCCGAGTCCGATACCACCGCATGCCGGTTCATGGAGGTGTGGCCGCTTCCCGCAATTTGGGCGTCCGTCTGGCGCGCTTTGACTGGATTGCCTTTTTGGACAGCGACGACCGGTGGCGACCGGACAAGCTGGCGCGTCAGATCGCCTATGTGCGGGCCCATGCCGTAGATATGGTATATACCGGATATGATTTTATGGACGCGGCCGGACGGAAAATCCCGGCTGCCTTTCCGGTTCCCGGCGCCGTGACGTACCGGCAGCTGTTGCGGCAGAATGTAATCTCTTGCTCCGGCATAATGCTGCGTAAGCGCTGGTGTCAACAGGTTCCCATGAGGACCGGTGCGCTGCACGAGGATTTTTGGGCTTGGCTGACCATGCTCCGGCAAGGGGCCGAGGCCGGAGGCATCGATCTTCCCCTGCACACGGTGCGAGTCGGCCGCCCCAGCTCAAAGTCCGGCAATAAGCTGCACGCTGCGGGGTGTACCTGGCGGACTTACCGGACTTTGGGCCTGCTGTTTATGGAAGCGGCCTATTATATGATCTGTTATTTTTGCCGCAGCCTGAAAAAGTATGGAAACCTCTTTCTGGCGGCCCGGTGAGAGGAGGAGCGTGGATGAAGGACCTGCGGGTTCTGGTTGTCAGCCACAACGTCTTCTCCCGGGAGAATAATATGGGCCGCTCCCTGGCAGGCCTTCTTTCCGGGTGGGATCCGGATGCGCTGAGCCAGCTCTATTTTTGCCCGGAGCAGCCGTCCCTCCCCCTTTGCCGCCGCTATTTCCGCGTGACGGATTTGGATGCGCTCCGGTCTCTTTGGCGTCGGCGCGGCCAAGGACAGGCGCTGCCGGTGGATGGAACTGCCGGGCGGGTGAAGCCGCCTCCTCCGGCCGGTTGGATCTACCGCTTGGGCCATCGCTGCCGGACGCCGCTGTTGGGCCTGCTTCGGGATGGTCTGTGGGCTCTGGGCCCTTTGGGATTCTCCCCAGCTTCAAGCGTTTCTGGCGGAGGCCCGGCCGGATGTGATTTTATTTGCCGCCGGGGACGCGGTGTTTTCCCACAGAATTGTCTGCCGCCTGGCCGTCCGGTATCGTCTGCCGGTTGTGACGGTCAGTTATGACGACTTTTATTCCAAGCCCCGTTTTTCTCTTTTCGGTACGTTGCATTACCGCCTGCGCATGGGTTGGGCCCGCCGCATCATACGGGGCGGAGCCGGTCTCTTGGTAGCCAGTCCCGCCATGGCGGAGGCGTATGCGCCTGTTTTTCAGGTTCCCTGTCTTCCGGTGTATACCTCCTATGCCGCACTCCGTCCCTTTTCCGGGCGCCCCGGCGGTGTGCGGTACTTCGGTAATCTGGGCCTGGGGCGCTGGCGGCAGCTGATCTCCATCGGAAGGGCGCTGGCGGCGCTGCGGCTGCCGGGTCTGCCGCCGTATCTGGAGGTCTATTCCCAGGAGGACTGTCCGCACATTCGCAAGAAAATGCTGGCATGCCCTGGAATTCGCTTTTGCGGGGGGATTTCCGGCAGCCGGGTTGCCCGGTTGGTATCTCAAAGCTTGGTGGTGATTCATACGGAGTCCTTTGCGCCGCGTGAGGTCCGGCGTATTCGCTTTTCCCTCTCGACCAAACTGGCGGACTATTTGGCGTTTGCACCCTGTATTCTGGCCTACGGGCCGAAAGAAGCGGCATCCATCGCCTATCTCCGAGACCATCGCGCTGCTGTTATCGTCTCTTCCGAGCGGGAGCTGTCCCAGGGACTGGTTGACGCCTGTACGAAGGAAACGCGCCGGGCGGAGGTTCGGGCCAACGCCAGAGAATTGGCTGCAGAGCATCATGATCCGATACAGGTTTCTAAGCAAATGCGCGCCGTTCTCGCCCGGGCGGTTGCCGCCTGGAAAGGAGACGAAGAATGAATGCGTTGCAAAGAAAAGAACTGGAGCTGTTTCAGGCGTTTCTGCAGGTTTGCCGGCAGCTGGGACTGTCTTATTATCTGATTTGCGGCAGCGCGCTGGGCGCGGTGAAATACCGGGGCTTCATTCCCTGGGACGACGATATGGATCTGGCTATGCTGCGGCCCGAATATGAGGTGTTTTTGGCGCAAGCGCCGGATTTGTTGCCCGCCCACATTTTTCTGCAGAATTATAAAACGGATCCGGCCTTTCCTGCGATCTACAGCAAGCTGCGGTACTCCGGCACGGCGTACATAGAAAAAGCGGCCCGAAAGCTGGCCATGCATCACGGTATTTTTATCGATCTGTTTCCCTTGGACGGTTATCCGGCGGAGCCTGCCCGGCAGCGTCGGCTGGAGCGGAGGAAACGGCACTTTCGCCGGGCTCTGGCGGCTGCGTTTTCCGGCCCGCCCACGGTATCCCGGTGCTTTTACCGCTTGTTGGGCAGTCATAGACGTTCATCTTCCATTGCTGCGGCGTATGAGCGGCTCATTACCCAGTATTCTCCTGCAGACAGCGCCCTGCTGGCCAACCACGGCAATTGGCAGGGCGCGCGGGACTATGCGCCCCGGGAGGAATTTGGCCCGGGAGCTTTGGCACAGTTTGAACAGCTTCCGGTGCGACTGCCTGCGGACTATGACGCCTACCTCCGGCGCAAATACGGAGACTATTGGAAAGATCCGCCGGCATCCCGGCAGGTGAGCCACCACAGCTGCCTTTTTCTGGACACCGGGCCGAAGGAGGGGGAAGAATGAACATCCTTCAAATCAACTGCGTCTACGGCGGGGGGAGCACAGGCGGCATCACGAGGGATTTGCACCGGTTCTTTTTGGCCCGGGGCCACAGGTCGGCTGTGCTCTATGGCCGTGGCCCGAAAAGCCGGGAACCGTTTGTGACGCAGGTTTGCCCGGCCTGGTATGCCAAAATCCACGGCCTGGGAGCCAGGCTGACCGGGGTGGCTTACGGCGGCTGTAACCGGTCTACCCGGGTGCTGACGGAATATATCGACCGGATCGCGCCGGATGTGGTGCATTTGCAATGCATCAACGGGCATTTCTGCAGCCTGTACGGCCTGCTGGAATTTTTGAAAAGGCAAAATGTGCCTACGGTTCTCACCCTGCACGCCGAATTTCCCTATACCGGCGGCTGCAGTCATGCTGGAGACTGCGCCGGATGGCGGCAGGGATGTGGAAACTGCCCCGTGAACAGTCCGGAGACGGCGGGAATTTGGAAGAACCGGGCGGAGGAAGGGTGGAGGCGGCTTTGCAGCATTTACCGGAATTGGGACCGGCTGGCTGTCGTGGGCTGCTCCCACTGGATTGCCGGGCGGGCTGCCGCTTCCTCCGCCCTCTCCGGATTCCCGGTCACGGTCATCGCCAATGGTGTAGACGTTTCGCTGTTTTCCCCCCAGCCCGACGCCGCAGCCCGGTTGCGAAGAAGGCTGTCTGTCGGATCAGAAGAGAGGGTGGTTTTGTTTGCCGCTCCCAGGTTTTCCCGGGCAAAGGGATTTGATTTGTTCGTGCAACTGGCCCGGTCGTGCCGGGATGCGCCTGTGCGCTTTCTGGCGGCTGGAGGCGAGGGGAGAAGTCCGCTTCGCAACTTGACGATCCTGGGCCATATTTCCAACCGAGAGCAGCTGGCGGAGCTTTACGCTGCTGCGGATGTTCTGGCCGTGTGCAGCAGGCAGGAAACGTTTCCCACCGTGTGTCTGGAGGCGGCGGCCTGCGGAACGCCGGTGATCGGCTTTTCCGTGGGCGGAGTGCCGGAGACGATCCTTCCAGGGATGGGCGCTGTTGTTCCGCTGGGAGACATTTCCGCTATGAGTCGTGCGCTGCTGGAGCTCCCACCGCCCGGCGGCGCCGCTGTGGCGCGCGCCCGCACCCTCTGGGATAGCCGTCGCATGGCAAGGCAGTATTTTGCCCTGTATCAGGATATGCTGGGAAACGGAAAAGATCATGCCGGGTGAATCCAAGGGGAGGCTCTGGGAGCGGCCCATACTGCTGCTGTTTTTCCTGTTTGGTTTGAGCGTTTGGAACCAGGCTGGGGCGGTATTTTTGCTGCTTCTGGTTTGCGCGGCAGCACTCTGGGGTGTGGGACCGCCTTTTTCTCGGTCGGAGATCCTGCTGCTGTTTTTCTCCCTGTCCTATTTTGGCATGGATGCATATCATCACGGCCTGACGCTGCGGGGGTGCGTGGTTTACTTATTGGGTCCGTGGTCGGCTTACCGCATGGGAAAGAGCTATGTTCTGTACGCCGGTAGCCGACAGGCACTGGGGCGTGTTCTGGCAGCGCCGGCCTTGGGTATGGGCCTGCACGGGCTGTTGAATTGGCTTGCCTGCCTGCCGCACCAGGCAGGCGGTGCGCCGGTCCGGCTGGCCGTGGATGTCTGGAGGGGGGATCCGGTTTCGGTGACATGTACCGGCATGCTTTTGACGGCAGTGTCGGCGTTGGCGCTGGGCGCTTTGGCGGCGCCCGGCTCCAGGCGGCGCAAGGGGGCCGCCGTGTGCTGCTTGGGCGCTTGCCTGGCCGAGAGCGTGTATTTTGCCAACCGGACGCTGCCTGCCATCTGCCTCCTGCTTTTGGCGGGCCGGGCGCTGGCTTGGCTCTTCCGTCCAGACGTTGCACCGGAGAGGAAGCTTCGGCGGTGCGCCGGAGTTTTCCTGTGCGCATTGCCTGTGATCGCATTGCTGGTCTGGGATGTCTGGGGCTTCGGCGACTGGTTCGTCTCTTTGCCCCTGCTGGAGAGGATCCAAAATCCCGAGGCGGGAATCTCACGGGTCAAAATTTGGCTGTCTTTTTTTCAGAATGGCCGGTGGCTGCGTTTTCCTCTGGGGGGAGAGGAGCTCACTGCCGGACTGCCGGTTTCCTGGTTTCACAACCTGTGGCTGGACCTCTACCGCCAAGGAGGCCTGCTCCCCTTTGTTCTATTTTTGATTTTTACAGTTTTGGAGATCCGGCACGCCCTGGCGTTACGCCGGAACATGAGCTCCGCCTGCCAGGCGACCGGTCGGGTTGTTACGGCGTATCTGCTGCCTGCGTTGTTTCTCAATGCCATGGTGGAACCGGTAATGGACGCCAATGTGTATTGGTTTTTATGTACTTTGCTTTTTTTGGGTGCAGTTCGGGGCTGGGGACTGCGGAACGGACGGGAGGTGCCGGGCTTTGACTCTGACGTTGATCACCAATTACCTTACGCATCATACCCGTTTTCTGGCGGAGGCGCTATACGACCGGCTGGGAGGCGGATTTCACTGGATTGAGACGGCGCCGTTGCGTCCGGAACGGATTGCTCTGGGGTGGCGGCAGGAGCCGGACCGGCCGTATCTTCTCCGGTCTTACGAGGAGAAGGCGGCCCTATGCCGTCAGCTGGCTCTGGAAAGTGAGGTTGTGGTCTTGGGCAGTGCGCCGGACCGGTGGATTGGCCCTCGTCTGCGTCGGGGCCGCCTCACCTTCCGGTATGGGGAGCGGTGGTATAAGACCGGCCTGCCGCCGGCGGCCCGGGTCCGGGCTTGGCTGCACCACGGCAGGTTCCAGCGCGCTCCTTTGTACCTGCTCTGTGCCGGCGCCTACGTGGCGGCAGACGCTGCCTGGGCCGGATGCTATCGGGGCAAGACATACCGCTTCGGCTACTTTCCCCCGCTGAAGTGCGCCGGACCGGGGGAGCTGTCGGCAGGGAAACCGCCGGACGGAGGAGATCTTTTGTGGGCGGGGCGGTTTCTGCCCTGGAAGCATCCGCTGGATGCAATAGCCCTGGCGGACCGGCTCCAGGAGGCCGGCTGTCACTTTCGCATGACCTTTGTGGGAACCGGTCCGGAGCGGCAGGAGATGGAGCGGCGGACGGCCCAAATGGGATTGCAGAACCGGATTCAAATTTTACCTCCCATGCCGCCGGAGGCCGTGCGGCGCAGAATGGAACAGGCCAATCTGTTCCTTTTGACCTCAGATTTTCAGGAGGGGATGGGGCGCCGTGCTCAACGAGGCGATGAACAGCGGGTGTGCCGTGGTGGCCAGTCATGCAGCCGGTGCTGCGCCCTACCTTCTGCGCCACGGGGAAAACGGCTATCTCTACCGGAGCGGGGACCTGGAGGGACTTTTTCGCCATGTAAAATTTTTGCTGGACCATCCGGAACGGCAGCAAAAGGTTGGCATGGCGGCATATGAAACCATCTGCAGTCTGTGGAATCCCAATACGGCTGCGGAGCGGCTTTTGACGCTGTGCCGGCGAATTCTGGAGGGAGATGTCTGCCCCACTGTCTACGCCGACGGCCCCTGTAGTCCGGCTCCGATCCTTCCGGATGGGTGGTTTTCATGAACAGGGCAGGGGGCGGTTTGACATCCCAAACAGCCTGGACCATGGGCAGCAGAGCCTGACGTCGCTGATCCACCTGGCGGTGGGGGTGGCGGCAGCCCGGATTTTGGGCCCGGAAGGCTATGGGCAGATTCAGTATGCTGTGGCTTTGTCTGGAATGCTGATGCCGCTGTGTACATTGGGACTACGCGATGTGTTGGTTCCGGAGCTGGTGCGGTGCCCCCGAAATGGGGGAGCTGTGGTGGGCTCTGCCGTGGTCATGCGCCTGGTGGCCTCTTTGGGTGCAGTGGGGCTGTGTGCGCTGGGGACCTGGCTGGACAGTCCGGCTCAGGGAAACGCTGTAATTGTTTTGCTTTACAGCATCAGCCTGATTCCGGCGGCCCTGGAGCCGTTGGGAGACTGGTTCCGAGCGGAGCTCCGGACGGCGGTTCCCGCTGTAGCAGCCTGTGTGGCTGCGGCAGGGGCCGGACTGTGCCAGGTGGGCCTGCTTCGGGCAGGAATGGGAGCCGGTTGGTTTGCTTTGGCCCATAGCCTGGAGGCATTGGGTGCCGGGTTGCTGCTGGCTTACCGGCGCGGCCCCCACCGGCGCCTGTTGCGATGGGACGGGGAACGGGGCCGGGCGCTGTTTCAAAAAAGTCGCCATTATATTTTCTCCGGCTTTCTGGTAGCCCTGTATGGACGGGTGGACCGATTGATTCTGCAGAAGATGCTGGGACAGGAGGCGGTGGGACTGTATGCAGTGGCCGCTTCGGTCAGCACGATGTGGACTTTAGTTCCGGCGGCTTTGGTGGAGGCGGCCCGGCCTGCGATTCTAAGCCGCCGGGACCGGAGTCCGGATGACTTCCGGCAGGGACTTGCCCGGCTGTACAGCCTTATCTGGTACGGCTCCTGCCTGGCTGCAGCGGGCATTTGCCTTCTGTCTCGGCCTTTGCTGTTGTTTTTGTACGGTGAAGCTTATTTACCGGCCTGGCCCGCTCTGTGTATCTGCGCCTGGTGTCCGGCTTTCTCTTATTTGGGGACGGCCAGGAGTATCTTTCTGGCAGCGCACAACGACTACCGGTATGAAAAATATGTGGCGGGCATCGGGGTAGCGTCCAATTTGATTTTCCATGGGGTGCTGACCACCAGGTGGGGGATTTGGGGAGCGGCTTTGGCTGCCCTTTTGACCCAGGCTGTGACCAATGTGGGCGCGGGCTGCTGCATTCCCGCCCTGCGGGAAAACAGTCGGCTGATCTGGGAGGGAATGAAATTCCGGACCTTGCGCATGGCTCTGGCGGAGTGGAAAAGGAGTTAATTGTATGGAAGAGACGGTTTTGACGCCCCGGGAACTGCTGCAGTCCATCAAACGGCGGCTGCTCTGGATTTTGTTGTCTGCCGTACTGGCCGGAATCCTGGCCGTTTTCCTCGGCCGGATCTGTTGGCCGCCCCAGTATACGGCTACCGGCTCATTTTATGTCTATTTTCCCGGCGGAGAAACTGCCGATCCGGCGACGGCTTCCGCTGCCCTGTCCGCGTCCCAGAAGCTGGTCCGCACATGCCTGGTGCTTTTGAAAAGCGATCGGGTATTGGAGCAGGCGGCAAGCCGGATGGGGCCGGGCTATACACCGGAGGACTTGCGGCGTATGCTGTCCGCCGTATGTCTGGAGGAGACGGAGGCGCTTTCCATTTCCGTCACCCATGAAGATCCCCAGACGGCGATGGAAATGGTCAACGCCATTTTAGATACGGCGCCGGCGGAAATTCTCCGGATTGTACATACAGGCGGAATGGAAATTATCGACCGGGCCGGCTTGCCGGAGCGACCGGATGCCCCCTCCGCCTGGCAAAACGGCGTTTTGGGGGCGTTTCTCGGCGCTCTTGTGGCGTGTCTGGTTTCGGTATGGGCCGGCTTTGGTGAGAAAAAACGCCGGCTATCCCGGCTCCGGCGAAGGCCGGGAGGCAGATTTTCCCCCCACGACGAGGCTATCCAAGCGTCACGTCCAGGATCATCATGAGGGTAAAACCCGCGGCGAAAAAAACGGCGCCCAGATTGGAATGGCGGCCTTGGGAGGTTTCCGGGATCAGCTCTTCTACCACGACATAGATCATGGCCCCGGCGGCCAAACTCAACAGGTAGGGCAGAACCGGGACGACCCAGGGCGCAGCCAGTATGGTGAGCAACGCACCGGCCGGTTCTACGACCCCGGATAGTACGCCGTAGATAAACGAACGAAATTTTCCTGCGCCGGATGCCCGCATGGGCATGGAGATGATGGCTCCCTCGGGGAAATTTTGAATGGCGATACCCAGCGAGAGAGCCAGGGCGCTTGCGGAGGAGAGCTCGGGACTGCCGGCTTGGAGACCGGCGTATACCACACCTACGGCCATCCCTTCCGGCAGGTTGTGCAGGGTAACCGCCAGGACCAGCATGGCCGTTTTGCCCAGAACCGTTTTGGGACCTTCCGCCTGTCTGCTGTTCATATGCAGATGGGGGATGATTCGATCCAGCAGAAGCAAAAAGAGAATACCGAGCCAAAATCCCCCGGCGGCCGGGAAGACGGCCCAAGGCCCCATGCGGGCGGCCTGCTCCATGGCGGGAATGAGCAGACTCCAAACAGACGCTGCGACCATCACGCCGGCGGCGAAGCCGGTCAGACCTCGCTGGATCAAAGGATGTGGGGACTTACCCAGGAAAAATACACTGGAAGCGCCCAGAGATGTGCCGAGAAACGGGATGAGAATGCCCCGCCATGCAGCAAGAGACATGAGAATATTCCTCCTTCCATATGGGTTCCGCCAGGCAGAGTGGAGACTCGTCCAATTCATCCAGACCGGAAACGGCGCAGTACGGTTTGCCCGGCGGCGTGCGGCAGGCTCTTCATACACAGTATACCCTTTTACCGTCCTGTTCCGGGTGCGGCGGTACAAAAATTGTCCCTCTTTAGCAGATGTCTTTCACAAGAAAATCCAATATGTGTGGATTTTACCAGTCTCGGGAAATCGGAAAAAATTTAGAAATTTATCCCTCCGGTGCGTTACAAGCCTCTGTAATTTGGGCATGCTGATTCTGTAGAACATACTGCATCAGAATCGCCGAGAAACAGGAATACCGGCGCCCTTTAAGGGGAGGGCATTTGGCAGCATAGATTCAGACTTGCTTTTTTTAGAGCAAATGGTATAATAAATGCGAATCAAAGGGATGTGGCCCCGGGGACGCTTTGGTGACTTCGGGGAAAAGGGAATGGGGTGAAAGGCCCCGCGCGATCCGGCGCTGTAAGTGCTGAGAAGCCCGTCCGTTGGCGAGAGCCGGTCATTGGGGAAACCTGAGAAGGCAGGACGGCGCTTTGCCTGAGGCACAAGTCAGAAGACCGACATCCGGCGTTGCCGTGGTAGCACGGCCTTTTGTACGCGGAAAACCGGCCGTGGCAGCTCTGTGGCTGCCACGGTTTTTCGTGCGGAGAAAATCCCTGCTGTTGTAGTTTGTCTCCGCTCTCAGCCCGCATTCTGAAAGCTTTTGCTGCATTTTTGCCATATTCCGAAAGGCCTGTTTACCACCGGTTGATTCTGCCGGTGCATCCTGGCGGCTGGATATGTGAGGAAGCGGCTGCGGAAAGGAAATTGGAAAGGGTCTTCCCAAAAGATAGGTGAAAGTGTTCATGCAAAGCAAAGATGCTTTTTCTGCTTACCACCCAGTGGTGAATTTTTTATATTTTGCTCTGGTGCTGTTGTTTTCTATGTTTTTACTGCATCCGCTTTGTTTGGCGGTTTCCCTGACGGGCGCAGTGTGGTATGCTGTGATTTTGCGAGGGAAGCGGGCGGTATGGCGTAGTCTTCGGTGTATCTTGCCTGTGTTTGTGTTGGCTGTGGGGCTCAATCCGCTGTTTAACCACACGGGGACACCGTTTTATGTTACCTGTTTTCAGACAATCCCCTGACATGGGAGAGTGTTGCGTACGGCTTTGCCGCCGGTACGATGCTGGTGTCCGTATTGCTGTGGTTTCAATGCTACAATGCGGTGATGACTTCGGATAAATTCATTTATCTGTTTGGCCGGAGGATTCCTGCGTTGTCTCTGGTCCTCAGTATGGCATTGCGGTTTGTCCCCAGGTTTCAGGTGCAGCTGGCTGCCGTCACGGAGGCGCAGAAATCCATAGGGCGGGATATATCCCAGGGAAAGGGATGGCAAAAGGTCCGCAACGCTGTGGCCGTGTTATCGATTCTGGTTACCTGGGCGTTGGAAAACGCCATGGATACGGCTGACAGTATGAAAAGCCGGGGATACGGCCTGCCGGGCCGCACGGCCTTTTCCGTATACCGGATGGACAGCCGGGACAAAGCGGCTTTGCTATGGCTGGGGTTTTGCGGGTATTATGTCCTGCTGGGCGCTTGGGCGGGCGGGATGAAATTTGTGTATTTTCCCGTGCTGCAAGGCGTTCCGTTGACGCCGTTTCCCGTCAGCTTTTTCCTGGCTTATCTGGCGCTGTCTCTGACCCCGGTTCTCATCCATGGTAGTTCCGCATTCCGTTGGCGGAAACAGGCGGTGTAAGGAGGATGCTTGGATGGCAATCATGCAGATAGAAGAAAAGAAAATTCAGGTTCCCGTGTCGGATTTTTTTCAGAGATGGGGTTAATGTGCCCAAATTTCTCTCGTACTGTCGGGAATGCCCCAATTATGGCAAGCGATGGTCTTGCCCGCCTTTGTCTGTGGACCCCGAACAGGTGTGGCTGCGCTTTGATCTGCTGTGGCTGTGGGGCAGAATTTTGTATTTGTCTCCAGGGACCACCCAGGAAGAGGCGAACCTTCTGCTTTCCGGGGAAAAGGAAAAGCTTTTGACGGAACTGCTTCAGAAGGAGGCTGAAATTCCCGGCGCGTGGGCGCTGTCCGCCGGGACCTGTCAGGTGTGCGGCGCCGGTTGTACCCGTGAGCAGGGGGCGCCCTGCCGCCATCCGGAGCAGATGCGCTATTCCATAGAGGCCCTAGGTGGAGATGTGTCTTTTTGCTACAAAGCGCTATTTCCAGAAAGAGCTTTTGTGGGGAAGCGGCGGATGGCGCCGGCGTACCAGATGCTGGTAGGGGGATTGCTTTTTGCCGCCTGAGAAGCGGTAGAGGAGGGAGCAGAAACATTGGATGAGCTGTTTCGCATAGAAAATTTGAGCTTTTCCTATCCGGATCAGACGGAGCGGGCTGTGGATGAGTTGAGTCTGACCATTCGGCAAGGGGATTTCTGGGTGTTTTGCGGCCCATCCGGCTGCGGAAAATCCACGCTGCTGCGGCAGCTGAAAACGGTACTGGCGCCTCATGGACGGCGCACCGGGGAGATTTTTTTTGAGGGCGTGCCGCTGGAGCAGGTAGAGCAGAGAAAGCAGGCCGGGGAGATTGGGTTTGTTCTCCAGTCCCCGGAGGACCAGGTGGTCACAGATCAGGTGTGGCATGAATTGGCTTTCGGGCTGGAGAGCCTGGGCTTTGACCAGGCAATCATCCGGCGGCGAGTGGCGGAGATGGCCTCGTTTTTTGGGATGGAGGACTGGTTCTACCGGGATGTGGCCCAGCTTTCCGGCGGACAGAAGCAGCTGCTGAATTTGGCGTCTGTTATGGTCATGCAGCCGAAGGCGCTGATTCTGGATGAGCCCACCAGCCAATTGGATCCCATAGCGGCTTCCGACTTTTGGCCACCTTGGGAAAGATCAACCGAGAACTGGGGACGACCGTTTTGCTCACCGAGCACCGGCTGGAAGAGGCGTTCCCTCTGGCATCCGCAGTGATGGTGATGGACCGGGGACGCCGGTTGTGCACGGGTACTCCGGCGGAGGTGGGGCGGCAGTTGAAGCGCTCCGGCCACGGGATGTTTCTGGCGATGCCCACGCCCATGCGGGTTTGGGCGGCGGTGAAAACCGGGGAGCCCTGCCCGGTTACGGTCCGGGAGGGTCGGGATTTTCTCACAGCATTTGCAGAGAACAATCCGCTTCGACCGCTTCCGCCGCAGCCGCCCCCTGCCTGTGGGGAACAGATGGCGTTGGAGGTGCACGACGCATGGTTTCGGTATGAAAAGGACAGTCCCGATGTGGTGAAGGGCTTGCAGCTGACCGTCCGGCGGGGGAATTTTTGGCCATTTTGGGGGGCAATGGTACAGGGAAAACCACGACCTTGCGGCTCCTGTCGGGCCTGAAGAAGCCGTATCGGGGTTCCGTAACACGAAACGGCGCGCTGGCGGCCTTGCCCCAAAATCCACAGGCCCTGTTTGTCAAGAAAACCGTCGGGGAGGACCTGCAGGAGGTCTTTCAGGGGACAAGGTTTCGCCGGAGGAGCGGCAGGCGCGCATACGCCGGGTGATTTGCCTGTGCCGGTTGGAGGAGCTTTGGAACCGGCACCCCTATGATCTGTCCGGTGGAGAACAGCAGCGGGCTGCTCTGGCGAAGGTGTTGCTGCTGCAGCCGGAAATTTTGCTGTTGGACGAGCCCACAAAGGGGTTGGACGCGGAATTTAAGCGGTGCTTTGCGGGGATTCTGGGAGACCTGCTGGGTCAAGGCGTGGCCATAGTCATGGTCAGCCATGATGTGGAATTCTGTGCCCGCTATGCCCACCGGTGCGCCTTGTTTTTTGACGGCAATGTCGTCACCCAGGCTTCGCCCAGAAAATTTTTCTCCGGCAATCGTTTTTACACCACCTCGGCCAATCGGATGGCCCGGCATCTGGAGCCGGAGGCGGTCACGGCGGAAGACTTGATTGCTCTCTGCGGCGGAACCCTTTCCCCGGAGCCGGAGGTGGAGCGTCTGGCGGCTGCGGAACCGGTGGTGGAGAGGCCGGAAAAGCGTCGGCTGCCCCGGTGGCGTAGGCTGATAGCGGGGATTGCGGCACTGGCGTCCTTGGCGCTGTTTGTTCGGATTGCGTATTTTACGGACATGACGGCGCTGCTCCAGGGGGGCGGCGTAACCAGTCAGGGAAGAGACCAGCTGGCCCTGTATGCGGGGTTGATTGGGGCGCTGTTTGTGTTTGCAGCGGCAATTGGCCGCCGTTCCAAACCGCAGCTTCCGGTCAGAACGCCAAAGGGGAAACGAAAGCTGGCGAAACGAACGGTGGCGGCGGCAGTCATGATTCTGCTGCTGATCCCGGTGACGCTATACGCAGGCGTTCACTATCTGGGAAACCGGAAATACTATGTGACGGCGCTTCTGGTAATGCTGGAGTGCATGCTGCCCTTCTTCCTGATCTTTGAAGGCCGCAAACCCCAGGCCAGGGAGTTGACTGTGGTGGCGGTGTTGTGCGCCATGGGTGTGGCAAGCCGGGCGGCCTTTTTTATGCTGCCTCAGTTTAAACCGGTTATGGCGTTGACAATCCTGGCCGGTGTGGCCTTCGGCGGCGAGACGGGCTTTCTGGTGGGAGCCATGACCATGCTGTTGTCCAACATGCTCTTCTCTCAAGGGCCATGGACGCCCTGGCAGATGTTTAGCATGGGAATCGCCGGTTTTTTGGCAGGGGTACTATTTCAAAAGGGACTCCTTCGCCGCAGCCGTGGGAGCCTATGTGTCTTCGGCGCGTTGGCCGTTATCATCATTTACGGCGGCATTATGAATGCGACGTCCCTGTTGATGTGGAGCGACACCGTAAGCTGGGAGCTGCTGTTGCCCTATTATATTTCCGGCTTTCCCATGGACTGTGTGCACGCGGCGGCGACGGTTTTTTTCCTGTGGTTGGCAGGAGAGCCGATGCTGGAAAAGCTGGAACGGATACAGGTCAAATACGGTCTGGTGGAATGACCGGCGGACAGCCTCGAATTGGTTTGCGGTTCGGGGCTGTCCTTTTTGATGCAAGCCGGGGCGTTTTTCCGTTTTGGCGGATCCCCGGATGGGAAATAGAGGAGCCGGCGCCGGCGGCGTGCTTCCCAGTTCCGGCGCGGGGAAGGGCGAGCGCAAAAAAGCAGGAAAAATAAAAAAATAGTGTTGACAAATCGAACCTCCCGTGATAGTATAGGGAAGCGGTCAGGAATGACTGCGAAAATGAAAAACGCGCGAGTGGTGGAATTGGCAGACTCGCTAGATTCAGGTTCTAGTGTGCATTACGCACGTGCGGGTTCAAGTCCCGCCTCGCGCACCATAACTGGACACCAATCTTGATACAATGAGTATCAAGATTGGTGCCCGTTTTATATTAGAAATATGTAGGAGGAAATGAAAGTGGAATTAAATGCTGCAATAAAAATATGACTACCCGAATTGCCGATATTCTTTCGCTTAACGGTCCTTCTGTTTACATTTATGGTTCTTATGTGTTAGATGATTTTCAATACGGTTGGAGCGATATAGATATTATCGTTTTAACTGTAAAGCCTATTTCCGAACAACAGGCTGACGAACTCGTTTGTCTTCGGCAGAGTATCACTGCCGAAGAGTTTGGCAACCCGTTTTACCGTTGCTTTGAGGGCGGCATGTTGACACTAAACGCATTTATTCACAAAGTTCCGGATAGAGTTGTCTATTGGGGCACAAGTGGATAAAGAATTACCGACAGCTATCATTTTGACGCATGTTGCATGAAAGAACTGTTTGACTATGGCCGTCTCTTATATGGAAAAGATATTCGTGAACAACTGACATACCCCTCTTTTGCAGATTTAAAAGCAAATATACAGACTCATTACGAGACGATTCGGAAATATGCAAACAGTACCAGACGAAATATCTATTCTTTTGGTTGGCTTCTGGATATTGCCAGATGCATTTACACACTTCGTGCCGGGAAAATTATTTCCAAAACGGCTGCTGGTGAGTGGGCGCTGCAAAACTGCTTGTTTCCCGACACTGATGCGCTCGAAATCGCCTTGGCCGTCAGAAGAAATCCGCAAAAATTTCAGGAAGATACTGAGTTACAGGATTTATCAGAGAAGTTAGGCAATGTTATACAACAGTATGCAGATGTGCTTGAAATGGAATTAAAAAATGTGTCGCCTGATGGGGTGTACACTTTTTAACAGTATCCGACACCTTTTAATGAAAGGTCATAGGGGTGTGCATTTGGTATTAAAGTAGGTCGCTGCTTACAATACTGGACACCAATTTTGATGCAATGAGTATCAGGGCTGGTGTTAATTTTTTAATATTTCCCAGGAGAGTTTACTATTGGAATTTGAATTGATAACTTCATTAAGTGATAATTTGTGGGAAAAAGTAAGGAAATACGCTGCCGCTTGTTCGTGGCCAGCAGGAAAATCTTTGGCTCATGATATGGAAGCCGATGTGTTTACGAATTGGGAGCGCGTAATTATTGCTCATCAAGGAGAGCAAATCTGTGGCTATTGTACCGTTGCCGAGGCAGACTGTATCCCCAATGTTCCATATACCCCTTATATTGGGTATATATTTGTTGGAGAAGAACATCGTGGCAATCGCCTTAGTCAAAAACTTATTCAGTTTGCGATATCGTATCTCAAAGGAATAGGATTTAACGATGTATACTTGGTCAGTGATCACGAGAATCTATATGAAAAATATGGTTTTTGCATTGTTGATCGGACCATTGCTCCATGGGGTTCAATAGAAAAAATTTATCATAAGACTATTTGATTGTTCTGCGGCATGCGCACTTTTAAATTATTTCTCATGCCGTATAAAGAAAGGTCAAAAGAGTGTGCATTTCGTATCAAAATAGGTCTTTAGTTTCACGTCGGAGCAAGCTTTGTATTGCTTGTTCCGACTTTTTTTATAGTCAGAGAGCGCTCCTGTCTTTCAATAAAACCTGCTATGCCGGGCTTTGATTTCTTCTCATTTTAAGCTGCAAGTTGATCGGTTCCAGATTGCCACTCATGCCAAACCAATAAAATCCGAATCTTTTCCTGATAGGAATGAGGTTCGGATTCTCTATTTTGTGACAGCTGTAGAAGAGTTTCTTTTTTGCCATGGGACGAAAATGCTGATGTGCTGCGGGGACGACAGGAAAAGCGGGTTTGTCAACGAAGAAATATTTTCTCTTGACAGCACCGGACAAAATATGGTACAATCCGCCTAATGAGAATTTTTGGGCAGGAAGGGGAATTCCCATGGTCATTCGCTTGAAAGACGCTTATGTATGGAACGGGGAGAAGTTTTTGCCCCAGGATTTGGAGCTTTCCTGTATGGAACCCCGTTCCAACCGGGGCGGTAGTGTTTCCGTTTTGGAGTTTCATCGTTGCTTTTTATTGCCGGGTCTTGTGGATGTACATGTACATCTTCGGGAACCGGGATTTTTTTATAAAGAGACCATTGCCACCGGCACCCGGGCCGCTGCCCGGGGGGGATACAGCGATGTGTGCGCGATGCCGAATCTGGATCCGGTGCCGGACAGTCCGGAGCATTTGGCCCCGGAGCTGGCGGCCATTTCCCGGGATGCGCTGGTGCGGGTTCACCCTTACGGCGCGCTGACGGTTGGAGAGCAGGGCGAGGTTCTGGCGGACTTGCAGGGACTGGCTTCGCAGGTTGTGGCCTTTTCCGATGACGGGCGGGGCGTTCAGTCGGAGGAGCTGATGCGCCGGGCGATGCAGGAGGCGAAGCGTCTGGGCAAGGTGGTGGCGGCGCACTGTGAAGATAACCGCTTGCTGCGCGGCGGCTACATCCACGACGGAGCCTATGCCCGGCGGCACGGCCATCGGGGCATCTGCTCAGAAAGTGAGTGGGGGCCGGTGGCGCGGGATTTGCGCCTGGTGGAGGAAACCGGCTGCGCTTACCATGTGTGTCACGTTTCCACCAAGGAGACTGTGGAACTCATCCGTCAGGCCAAGAAGAAGGGCCTGGACGTCACCTGCGAGACGGCTCCGCATTACCTGCTGAAGAACGACGAAATGCTCCAGGAGGACGGCCGCTTTAAAATGAATCCGCCCATTCGGGGGGAAGAGGACCAGCAGGCGCTGCTGGCGGGCCTGCTGGATGGAACCATTGATATGATTGCCACAGACCATGCGCCCCACAGCGCCGAGGAAAAAAGCCGGGGCCTGGAGAAGAGCCTCATGGGAGTGGTGGGTCTGGAACGGCGTTTCCGGTGTTGTACACCGGGCTGGTGCGGCCGGGCCTTTTGCCCCTGGAGAAGCTGGTGGATCGGATGAGCGCCGCGCCCAGGGCCCGGTTCGGTTTACCCGGAGGGACGGACTACAGCATTTGGGATCTGGATGCGTCGTACCCCGTCGACCCGGCGGGGTTTCAGAGCATGGGGCGGGCAACGCCCTTTGCCGGAGAGACGGTTTTCGGCCGCTGCAAGGCGACCGTGGTAGGAGGAAAGCTGGTATGGCTGGAGCAATAAACCGAAAATTGGTGCTGGCTGACGGTACGGAGTATCTGGGCGCCGGCTTCGGCGCTGCCTGCGACCGGGTCTGCGAGTTGGTGTTTCAAACTTCTATGGTGGGCTATCAGGAGATTGTCTCCGATCCCTCTTATACCGATCAGATGGTGGTGATGACTTACCCTCTGATCGGCAATTACGGGATGACGGATGAGGACTACGAGACGAAGACTCCCACCTTAGGCGGCCTGGTGGTGCGGGATTATTGCGGCACGCCGTCCAATTTCCGCAGTACGAAAACCTTAGGCGAGGTGCTGGAGGAGTATCAGATTCCCGGCATTTCCGGCGTAGATACCCGAGCCATCGCCCGGACTGTTCGGACTCAGGGGACCCAGAAAGCGCTGATTTGTTCCGCCTCCATGCCAAAGTCCCGGGCAATGGCCATTTTACAGGGGACCAGCCTTTCCCGGGACCAGGTGAGCCGGGTCAGCTGTCAAAAACCGTGGTATGCCAGGACGGCAAATCCCCGGTTTCATGTGGTGGCCGTGGATTGCGGAATGAAGTTGAACATTGTCCGATCGCTGAAGGCGCGGGGCTGCAACGTGACGGTGGTGCCTTGGAACACCAGCGCTCAATTGATGGAGGCTCTGCGTCCCGACGGTATCTTTCTGTCCAACGGCCCCGGCGATCCGGAGGATGTGACGCCGGTTGTGGAGGCGGTCCGGGCTCTGCGGGGAAATACCCCATGTTCGGCATTTGTCTGGGCCACCAGGTCATCGGGCTGGCTTACGGAGCGCGAACCCAAAAGATGAAGTTCGGCCACCGGGGCGGCAATCACCCGGTGAAGGACCTGATTCGGGGCCGGGTGGAGATGACCTCCCAGAATCATTCCTATTCCGTTGTGCCGGAATCGGTAGCGGGGACGGGATTGGAGATTACGCATATCAATTTGCTGGATCAAACGGTGGAGGGTCTGCAGTGCGCTGCGGACCGGGTATTCAGTGTGCAGTATCACCCGGAGAGCGCGCCGGGACCTCAGGACAGTGGATATTTGTTTGACCGGTTCCTGACCGCCATGGAGGAGGCCAAATTTCATGCCCAAGCGTAGCGATTTAAAAAAGATATTGGTAATTGGCTCCGGTCCCATTGTCATCGGACAGGCGGCGGAGTTTGACTATGCCGGAACTCAGGCCTGTCTGGCTCTGAAGGAAGAGGGATACGAGGTGGTTTTGTGCAACTCCAATCCCGCTACCATCATGACCGACACCGCTGTGGCCGACAAGGTTTACATGGAGCCGCTGACTTTGGAGTACGTGAGTAAAATCCTCCGGCATGAGCGGCCGGATGCGGTGTTGCCGGGCATCGGCGGCCAGACGGGGCTGAACCTGGCCATGGACTTAGAGCGCAAAGGCGTGTTGAAGGAGTGCCGGGCAGAGCTGCTGGGCACGCCTTCGGAGAGCATTCGCCGGGCAGAGGACCGGGAGCTGTTTAAGGCATTGTGCGAAGAATTGGGCGAGCCGGTGCTGCCTTCGGAAATTGCCTCTTCGGTGGAAGAGGGCTTGGAAGCAGCGGCGCGGATTGGCTATCCTGTGGTTCTGCGGCCTGCGTTTACATTGGGCGGCACCGGGGGCGGCTTTGCGGACAGCGAAGCACAGTGTCGGGAGCTGCTGCGGAGCGCCCTGCGCCTGTCGCCTGTGTGTCAGGTGTTGGTGGAGAAGAGTATCAAAGGTTATAAGGAAATAGAATATGAAGTCATGCGGGACCGGGCGGATACGGCGATTACCATTTGCAATATGGAAAATCTGGACCCGGTGGGCATCCACACCGGAGACTCCATTGTGGTTTGTCCCAGCCAGACTTTAACCAACAAAGAGTATCACATGCTCCGGGATGCCGCTCTGCGGATCATCCGGGCGCTACAAAATTGAGGGGGCTGCAACGTCCAGTTTGCCCTGGACCCCCTTTCCTTCCAATATTATGTCATTGAAGTCAATCCCCGGGTTTCCCGGTCTTCCGCTTTGGCCTCCAGAGCTTCAGGCTATCCCATAGCCCGGGTTTCAGCCAAGATTGCTGTGGGAATGACCCTGGAGGAAATTTTTTGGCAAACACGCCGGCCTGCTTTGAGCCTGCGTTGGATTACGTGGTGACCAAAATGCCGCGGTTTCCCTTTGACAAGTTCGACACAGCGGAGAACCGACTGGGGACTCAGATGAAGGCCACCGGCGAGGTAATGGCCATAGGCCGGACGTTCGAGGAGAGTCTTTTGAAGGCAGTTCGTTCCCTGGAGATTGGTGTGTGTCATCTGCATATGCCCAAGTTTGATCCCTGGACGTCGGAACAGCTTTTGGACTATGTTCAAGAGGGCCGGGACGACCGGATTTATGCCGTGACGCAGCTGCTGCGCCTGGGCGTGGATATCGGCGTCACGGCCGACCGAACCAAGATAGACCCTTTTTTCCTCCACAAGATTCAGGCGATTACGGCCATGGAAACCCGGCTCCAGGGTGCGCCTTACGACGTGTCGGTTTTGCGGGAGGCGAAGGCCATGGGATTTTCCGATTCCTGGGTTGCCCGCCTGTGGCGGACGGAGGAGCTGGATGTGTTTGATTTCCGCCGGGAGCACGGTTTGTTTCCGGTGTACAAGATGATTGATACCTGCGCATCGGAGTTTGACAGCTACGTGCCGTACTTTTTATTCCACCTATGAGGAGGAAAATGAGTCCCGGGTGTCGGAAAAGGAAAAAATCCTGGTTTTGGGCTCCGGTCCCATTCGGATTGGACAGGGGGTGGAGTTTGATTACTCCACAGTCCATGCCGTCATGACCATCCGGCAGGCCGGTTTTGAGGCAATCATCGTCAACAACAACCCGGAGACGGTTTCTACCGATTACACCACGGCGGACAAGCTCTATTTTGAGCCTCTGTGTCCCGAGGATGTGATGAACATTCTGGAGCTGGAAAAGCCCAAGGGCGTCATTGCCGCCTTAGGCGGCCAGACGGCCATTAACCTGGCGCAGCCGCTGCTGGACCGGGGAGTCGTACTCATGGGGACCGATTGCGCCGCCATCGAGCGAGCGGAAAACCGGGATGCTTTTGAGCGGATCCTGCAGGAACTGGGATCCCCCAGCCCCCGGCCGGGCGGTGACGGAGATTGAGGCAGGCGTCTTGGCGGCATCGGAAATTGGCTACCCGGTTCTGGTGCGCCCCAGCTTCGTTTTGGGCGGACGGGCCATGCAAATCGTTTCCGACGAAGCCGCTCTGCGGCAGTATTTAAAAACCGCAGTGGAAATGGACGCGGATAAACCGGTTTTGGTGGACAAGTATATTCGCGGGAAAGAGGTGGAGGTGGATGCGGTCTGTGACGGCCGGGATGTATTTGTGCCGGGCATTATGGAGCTGGTAGAACGCACAGGCATTCACCCGGCGACTCCATTTCCGTGTACCCTCCTTTAGCATCTGCCGGAGGCGGTGAAGGAGAAGATTTTGGAGTATACCAGGGTGCTGGGGTTGGGCATTGGCATTGTGGGTTTGTATAACATCCAGTTCATTGTGGATCAGGAGCAAAGGGTCTATGTGATTGAGGTGAATCCCCGGTCCAGCCGTACGGTGCCGTTTCTTTCCAAATCGACCGGCTGGTCCCTGGCGGACATCGGTACCCGGGTGATTCTGGGTCAGAGCCTCCGGGATCAGGGGCATTCGACCCTGTATCCGCCGGAGAAAGAAACGATGGTATGTCAAGGCGCCGGCTTTCTCCTTCTCCAAGCTGCAGGGGCTGGATGCCTACCTGTCTCCGGAGATGAAGTCCACCGGAGAGGCCATTGGTTATGACGACCGTCTGACCGAGAGCCCTGTACAAGGCGCTGCAGGCCAGCGGCATGCATGTGGCCAACTATGGCACGGTGTTTGTCACGTGGCGGACCGGGACAAGGAGGAGGCCCTGCCTCTGGTGCGCCGGTTCTATGAGATGGGCTTTAACATCGAGGCGACCGCCGGGACGGCTGCCTACCTCAAGTCCTTCGGCATCCGCACCCGCGTTCGGGGCAAAATCAGCGAGGGCAGCAGCGAGATTCTCGACTCCATCCGCAGCGGCTACGTCAGCTACATCATCAACACCCGCTCCATCCATTCGAGCGTCCACGCGCAGGACGGCGCCGCGATCCGGCGCTGCGCGGTGGAAAACGGCGTGACCGTCTTTACCTCGCTCGATACGGTGCGCGTACTGCTCGACGTGCTCGAGGAGACGACGGGGCCGTGTCCACGATCCACGCGGAGGAAGCCGGGCAGCAGAGAGTTTTCACCATTGAACGGAAAACGGCGCCCGTCGCCCGTTGACGGATACCGTTTGCAGATGACGTTACACGGGGACACCGCCGCGACACCGCGCCGGGGCAGTTTGTGGACATCCGGCTCGCCGGACGTTTCTGCGCCGCCCCGTGTCGGTGTGCAGCTGATTGGGACGGCGCGCTGACGCTGTATTATAAAGTGGTGGGCGCAGGGACGGCGCAGATGAGCACGATGGCGCCGGGGACCAGGCTGGATCTGCTGGTCGGTCTCGGCAACGGCTTTGACACCGCACCGGCCGGTGCGCGGCCGCTGCTGGTCGGCGGCGGTGTCGGCGCGTCCCGCTGTACGGTCTGCCGGAGCTCTCGTGGCCGAGGGGCGCAGCCCGCTGGCTGATTTTCGGCTTTCGCACGGCGGCAGAGGTGCTTCTTGCCGATGCGTTTTGTGCGCTCGGCATCCCCGTCACGGTCGTGACCGGAGGACGGCTCCGCGCGCGCGGTTTTCGTGACGGAGGCGCTGCCCCGGGCGGCACCTTTTTATGCCTGCGGGCCGATGCCCATGCTGCAGGCGCTGTGCAGCGCGACGCCGCTCGACGGTCAGCTGAGCCTCGAGGCGCGCATGGGCTGCGGCTTCGGCGCGTGCATGGGCTGCACCTGCGAAACGACGCACGGCAGCAAGCGCGTCTGCAAGGACGGGCCCGTGTTCACAAAGGAGGAGATCGTATGGCCGCAACAGCCGTAACGCTCTGCGGGATCGAGCTCGAAAACCCCATCATCCCGGCCAGCGGCACGTTTGGCTACGGGCAGGAGTTTGCGCAGCTGTATGACATCAATATGCTCGGCACGTTCTCCTTCAAGGGGACGACGCGCGCGCCGCGCTTCGGCAACCCCACGCCGCGCATCGCCGAGTATGCCGGCGGAATGCTCAACGCGGTGGGGCTGCAGAACCCCGGCGTGGACGCGGTCATCGCGCACGAGCTGCCGGAGCTGAAAAAGGTGTTTCACAAGCCGGTCATGGCGAATGTGAGCGGCTTCAGCGTGGAAGAATATGCCGAGGTCTGCGCCAGGCTTGACGCGCAGCCGCAGGTCGGCTGGCTGGAGGTCAACATTTCCTGCCCGAACGTCCACGGCGGCGGCGCTGCCTTCGGCGCGGAGCCGTCGGCCGCGGCAGAGGTGACGCGCGCGGTGCGCGCCGTGACGAAAAAGCCGATCATCCTCAAGCTCTCGCCGACGGCGGCAGACATCGCCGCCGTTGCCAGGGCCTGCGAGGACGCGGGCGCGGACGGCGTGAGCCTCATCAACACCCTGCCGGGTATGCGCATCGACCTTGCGCGCCGCCGCCCGCTGCTGGCCAACCGGACCGGCGGCATGTCCGGCCCCGGTATGTTCCCGCTGGCCGTGCGCATGGTCTATCAGGTGTATGAGGCGGTGCGCATCCCCATCGTGGGCATGGGCGGCGTGACGAACGCGCAGGACGTTCTGGAGCTGATGCTCGCGGGCGCGACGGCGGTCGGTGTGGGCGCGGCAAACCTGGTCGAGCCGTATGCCTGCAAGCACATTATTGAAACTCTGCCGGACGCGATGGCGCGCTTCGGCATCGACGATCTCAGAGACATCATAGGAGGAGCACATCATGGGTAAGGACGTTATCATCGCGCTGGATTTTGACAGCCGGGAAAAGACGCTCGCGTTTCTCGACCGCTTTCAGGATGAGAAGCCGTTTGTGAAGATCGGCATGGAGCTGTTTTATGCCGAAGGGCCGGACATCGTGCGCCAGATCCGCGCGCGCGGCCACAAGATCTTTCTCGACCTCAAGCTGCACGACATTCCGAACACGGTCAAAAAGGCGATGGCCGCGCTCTCGGCGCTGGATGTGGATATCGTGAATCTGCACGCCGCCGGCACGAAGGCCATGATGCGCGCCGCACTCGAGGGACTGACCCGGCCGGACGGCACGCGCCCGCTGCTCATCGCCGTGACGCAGCTGACCTCCACGGATCAGGAGCGCATGGAGCGGGAGCTGCTCATCCACGCGCCGATCGACGAGGTCGTGCTGCACTATGCACGCAATGCGCGCGATGCCGGTCTTGACGGCGTGGTCTGCTCCCCGCTGGAGGCGGGCAGCATCCATGCGCGCTGCGGCGCGGACTTTCTGACCGTGACGCCCGGCGTGCGCTTCGCCGACGGGGAGAGCGGCGACCAGAAGCGCGTCACGACGCCGGAGCGTGCCCGGGAGCTCGGCTCGGACTACATCGTCGTCGGCCGCCCGATCACGCAGGCGGACAATCCCGTCGCCGCCTATCGCCGGTGCGTGGCCGCGTTCGTCGGCTGAGCGCCGGGTAAGAGACATTTCAACAGGAGGAACTGCTATGGATATCAAAAACGAAGTTGCGCGCAGCCTGCTCTCGATCGAGGCGGTGTTCCTGCGCCCGCAGGAGCCGTTCACGTGGGCCAGCGGCATCAAGAGCCCCATCTACTGCGACAACCGCCTCATCCTGACCGCGCCCGAGGCGCGTGATCTGGTCGAGCGCGCCATCGCCGAGACGGTCAAGCGCGAGTATCCGCAGGCGCAGGTGCTCATGGGCACGGCCACGGCCGGCATCGCCCACGCCGCCATCGCCGCGCATCTGCTCGGTCTGCCGATGGGCTATGTCCGCTCGAGCAGCAAGGATCACGGCCGCCAGAACCGCATCGAGGGCAAGCTCGTCCCGGGGCAGAAGGTCGTGGTCGTCGAGGACCTGATCTCCACCGGCGGCAGCGTGCTCGACGCGGTGGACGCGCTGCGTGAAGCCGGCGCGGAGGTGCTCGGCGTCGTGAGCATCTTCACCTACGGCATGAAAAAGGGCGTGGAGCGGCTTGCCGCCGCGCAGGTCAAAAACGTGAGCCTCACGGATCTGGACACCGTCGCCAGCACGGGTGCACAGGAGGGCTACATCACCGAGGCCGACGTCGCGCGGCTGCTGGCCTTCCGCGAAAACCCCTCCGACGAGAGCTGGATCCGGGCAGAAAGTCAGGTGTGATATGAAGCATCTGATCGACATTATGCAGTTGACCCAGCAGGAGATCATGGAGCTCATCGACACCGCCTGCGCGATCATGGAGCACCCCGAGCAATATGCCCACAAGTGCGACGGGAAGATCCTCGCAACACTGTTTTTCGAGCCGTCCACGCGCACGCGCCTGAGCTTTGAGAGCGCGATGCTCTCGCTCGGCGGCAAGGTGCTCGGCGTCGCCTCGGCGGAGAGCTCGTCCGCCTCCAAGGGCGAGACCGTCGCGGACACCGTGCGTGTCGTCAGCTGCTACAGCGACATCATCGCCATGCGCCATCCCAAGGAGGGCGCGCCGCTGGTCGCGTCCATGCACGCGCAGGTCCCGGTCATCAACGCGGGCGACGGCGGACACAACCACCCCACGCAGACGCTGGCCGACCTCATGACCATCTACCGCGAAAAGGGGCGGCTGGACGATCTGACGATCGGTCTGTGCGGCGACCTGAAGTTCGGCCGCACGGTGCACTCGCTCGTCGCCGCCATGAGCCGCTGCACGGGCATCCGCTTCGTGCTCATCTCCCCGGAGGAGCTCAAGCTCCCGCGCTACGTGAAGGACGAGTATCTCAAAAAGCCCGGCGTCCCCTACACGCAGTCCACGTCGCTCGAGGCCGTGATGCCGGAGCTGGACGTGCTGTATATGACCCGCGTGCAGCGCGAGCGCTTTTTCAACGAGGAGGACTACCTGCGCCTGCGCGACAGCTATATCCTCACGCCGGATAAGCTCGAGACCGCCAAGCCCGACATGAGCATCCTGCACCCGCTGCCGCGCGTCAACGAGATCGCCGCCGCCGTGGACAACGATCCGCGCGCCTGCTATTTCAAGCAGGTGAAAAACGGCCGCTATATCCGCATGGCGCTCATGCTCAAGCTGCTGGGCATCGACTGACGGGAGGAGAAACGTTATGCTTATTGATTCGATTCAAAACGGGATCGTCATCGACCACATCACGGCCGGCAAGGCCATGGAGCTCTACCAGATCCTCGGTCTGGACAAGCTCGCCTGCACCGTTGCCATCCTCAAAAACGTCACCAGCGGCAAGCTCGGCCGCAAGGACATCATCAAGATCGACGGCGAGATGGAGCTCGACTGGGACCTGATCGGCTACGTCGATCCGAGCATCACGGTCAACATCATCCGCGGCGGCGAGCTGCAGGAAAAGCGCACGCTCAAGCTGCCCGAGCGCATCCACGGCGTGCTGCGGTGCAAGAATCCGCGCTGCATCACCTCGACCGCTCACACAGGAAGTTGATGAAGGTCTCGGCAGCCTCCTTATTTTGACAGCAGCTGGGAATACACATGGCGTCGATAAACAGGTTGAAGCCTTGGCTGGGGTGATAGAATGCCAGATCCTCATTTTCGGCCACCATAGTCAGGTAGTCCCCGGCGTAGTAGGGGGCAATCCAAGCCTCCTCGTTTTCCATCAGATCGAAGATCTCGTCCATGACATATTGCTGGACCAGAGGCTTTTGCTCCGTGAGCTTTTGAGCGGCGGCCTGGAGCTCGGTATCATCGGTGGTGTTCACATCGTAGCCCAGAAGATATTCCGCGATGCCGAAAGCGTCCCGGGAGTTACCGAACATGAGAATTTTTCCGCTGTATTTCTCGTTCCACAGAAGCTCCCAGCCGGTTACATCCGCCTCATCGACGTATTTGGTGTTGTAAATAATGCCGACGGTGCCCCAGGTATAGGGAATGGAATACTGGTTTTCCGGGTCGTAGCTGGTGTTTTTGTACATTTCGTCAATGTATTGGTAGTTGGGAATGTTGTCGAAATTGAGGGGCAGCAGCATATCCTCGTCGATCAGGCGGGCAATCATATAGTCCGAGGGGATGATGACGTCCACGGAAATACCGCCGGTTTTCAG
>VOFH01000640.1_pt1 | contig 34001 bp, 48 predicted proteins | sample 5384091 | NCBI WGS metagenome assembly VOFH01 (sample SAMN12384727, study PRJNA508395) | human gut metagenome | isolation source: healthy gut G | host: Homo sapiens
ACTCCGGGTCGGGACAGACGTACACGCCCCGGCCGGATTTTTTGCCGGTGGTGTCCAGCACGATCTCCCCCTCCGGGGTCTTGACGATCCGCAGCAGATCCCTTTTATCCCGCTTGGTACGGCACCCCACGCACTGGCGCTGGGGGATCTTCTTCACCTTCTGCATGACGGGCCTCCTCTCAGGATACGAACTTATTCATCCGCCCGGGACACGGGCTTGATGTCGATCTTATACCCGGTGAGCCGGGCAGCCAGACGGGCGTTCTGCCCCTCCTTGCCGATGGCCAGACTCAGCTGGTCGTCGGGGACGATGACCCGGCACACCTTGCCCTCGTCCGCCAGACGCACCTCCTCCACATCGGAGGGGGCCAGCGCAGCGGCGATGAACTCGGCGGGATCCTCGGAGTACTTGATGATGTCGATCTTCTCGCCGTGGAGTTCCTCCACAATGGCAGCCACACGCTGACCACGGGGGCCGACGCAGGCGCCGATGGGATCCACGTTCTCGTCGGCGGACCACACCGCCATCTTGGTGCGGCTGCCGGCCTCACGGGCGATGGAGCGGATCTCCACCGTGCCGTCGAAGATCTCCGGCACCTCCAGCTCAAACAGCCGCTTGACAAGGCCCGGATGGGTCCGGGACACCATGACCTGCGGGCCACGGGTGCCGCGGCGCACCTCCACCAGATACACCTTCAGCAGCTGCCCCTCGGTGTAGCTCTCGGTGCTGACCTGCTCGTTCAGGCCCAGGATGCCCTCGGTGGCCTCGTTGCCGGTGCCGATGCGGAGATAGACGTTGCCGCTGCGGGGATCAATGCGGGACACGGTGCCGGTGAGGATCTCATGCTGCTTGGAGTTGAACTCGTCGTAAATCATGCCGCGCTCAGCCTCCCGCAGGCCCTGGAATGATGACCTGCTTGCCGTTGCCGGCGGCAATCCGGCCAAATTCCGTGTTGTCCACGGGAATGTTGACGATATCACCCACCTCGTATTTGGCAGAAATCGCCTTGGCCTCCTCCAGCGTCAGCTCATTGATAGGGTCCACATAGTCCTCTTCATCCACGACATTTTTTGGACGAACATCCGCAGGGTTTGATGGGCCTCATCTACATCCACAATGACATTCTCCACGCCGTCATGATCTCGCTTATAAGCGGTGGTGATGGCCTGGATAATCTTCTCCATCATGAAGGTCTGGGGAATGCCCCGCTCCTTCTCCAGCAGAGCCAGAGCGGTGAAGATCTCCGCAGGGTTCATGCCCGCGGGCTCCTTCTGCTTTTTGCCTTTCATCGGTTGTGTCTCCTTAAGATATCATAAATTTTAAAACTAGAAAATCCAAAAACGGCACCTAAAATTCCACCCGAAGGCGGACTAGGGCCACATCCTTTTTGGCGAAGGTTTTTCTGTACCACCCACGGTGACGGTGACATCGCCGCTGGACGCATCATAGGCATGGAGCGTGCCGGCAAATTCTTTACTGCCGTCTTGATTCCGGTAAAGCTTCACCAGTACGGGACTGCCCAGATACCGCTGAAAGTCTGCGGGCCGCTTGAGCGCTCGCTCCGCACCGGCGGAGCCAACTTCTAAGGTATAACTACCCTCAATGGGGTCTGCCTCGTCCAGCAGGTCTGAGAGCTTCCGGGAGATGGCCTCGCAGTCCAGGATATCCACGCCGCCCTCCTTATCCAGCAGGACACGCAGATACCAGGTGCCAGCTTCCTTGACATACTCCACGTCCCAAAGGGTGCAACCACCGGGTCCACTCCACACCTTACCATTCCAATATATGCAATATACCACAACTGGCAGGATAGTGCAAGGCCTTTTTTGAAGAAAGCTGAATCTTTTCAAGAGAAATCGGAAGGGAAAGCCGCTTGAAAGCGGAGAAGAGCACGAGCTGTTTGCCGCATCGCGCATAATGCGCATAAAATCAACATGCCAGCACAAACTCCTTTCGAAACAAAGGGGCCGGGAAGAACGGCCACCATCAAAGAAAGGAAGTACACCTTATGCCGGAAAGACTCGTCATTGCATTGGGCGGTAACGCGCTCCAGTCCAAGGACTCCGCACCTACCGCCGAAGCGCAGCTGGAGGTGGTCCGCAAGACCGCCAGCCATATTGCCGAGATCAGCCGAAGAGGGTATGAGATGGCGATTGTCCACGGCAATGGACCGCAGGTGGGTCGGATTCTGCTCTCCAGCGAAACCGCCAGAGACGTGGTGCCACCCATGCCCTTTGACGTCTGCGGCGCCATGAGCCAGGGCTATATCGGCTATCACATCCAGCAGGCGCTGAAATATGCCCTGGCTGCCGAAACCGGAACTATCCGTGGTATCCCTAACCACCCAGGTGGTTGTGGATAAAAATGACCCCGCATTTCAAAACCCTACCAAGCCAATTGGGGGCTTCTACTCCGCTGAGGAGGCCCGCCAGCTGGAACAGGAGAAGGGCTATGTTCTGCGGGAGGATGCCGGCCGGGGCTGGCGGAGAGTGGTGGCCTCGCCATTACCCAGGAAGATCGTGGAGATTGGCGCTGTGCGGCTGCTGTGGGACCATGCCATTGTCATCACCTGCGGCGGCGGGGGAATTCCGGTGGTGGAGAACCCTGACGGCACCCTGGAAGGCGTGGCGGCGGTTATCGACAAGGACTTTGCTGCGGAATTGCTGGCAGAAGAGGTGGATGCCGACGTGCTGCTGATCCTGACGGAGGTGGAAAAGGTGGCCATCAACTTTGGTAAGCCAGACGAGAAAGATTTGGATCACCTGAGCCTGGCAGAGGCCGCTCGGTATGCGGCGGAGGGACAATTCGGCGTGGGCAGTATGCTGCCCAAGGTGCAGGCGGCTATGAAATTTGTCCGGACAAACCCCGGCAAGCGGGCCATCATCACCAGCTTGGATAAGTGCCTAGATGCCCTGGAGGGAAAGACGGGAACCGCAGTAACTTTTGCGTAAAAGGCCTGGGGTGTCCGGCCGCGGCTGGGCGCCCCAGGCACTGCCATGGGCGGAGATATTGGCGAGATGACAGGATGCCAGACGCTATCTGGAGCTGTTGATTGCCAACACGGTCAACCGCTGGCCGGATACGGAAAATTTGATCTCCATGCCTGCAAAGCCAAATCCATAGACCCGCTGAGGGTCCTCCTGATAGCGGGGACGGGGGTCCTGGGCCAACACGCCACGCAGAGCTTCCAGCCGCTGTGAGGGAATCTGCTGCAGGAGATCCGGGGAATGACTACCTCCAGCGCCTCGGCGGGAACGGAGGCAAAGCCCTCCAGCGCGCCGGGATGGCTGTCGGCGTAGGGAATATAGGGTTTGATATCCAGAATCGGACTCCCGTCCGCCAGGTCTGCGCCCCGCACCCGAAGCACAGTGCCCCACGTCGGGGTCGTCTCAATCCCCGCCAGTTCCACGCAGGAAAGGCCAATGGGGTTTGGCCGAAAGGAGAGCGGGTGGCGAAAATTCCCATTCGCTGATTACCGCCAAGGCGCGGCGGCCGCACAGTGGGGGACCAGGTCTCCCGGGCGGAGCGGTCAAACACCCAGATGAGCCACAGGTGGGAAAACCCCTCGATCCCCCGAAGAGCATCCGAATTCCGAAATTCCGGCGTAAAGACTACCGTGGACTCAGGGAGGGTACCAGTCCGCTCTGCCGCGGCACCCCGAATTTGGTGGGAAATTCACTTTGAATATGGGCGATAGCCCTCATAGAAATATCCATGTTCATCACCTCATGTCTTTGAAAAATGATACAACAAACCCCTATAGAAAGACAAGCAGGAACCAGAATTTTTTTAGCCGGGGGATCAATTTCCTCTTGCCTGTTGTCTGGGAATCCCCTATAATAAAATAAAGCATCTTTTATTTTTGACAGAATTGTGAAAATATTGACGATTAGGGGGGCGCCGCTTGCAGGACCGATATAAAAAATGATTCCTGGAACCATTCTAGCTTCGATTTTACTCATGCTGCTGGGAGTTTTGCTGGATGATCCGGCCGATATTCTGCCGGGGCTATACCGGATCGTTACCATGCAGGATTTGCTGATTACAGATTACGTTTATATTGCTGGCGTGGGCGCTACACTGATCAATTGCGGACTGATTATGCTGATTTCCGTTTTGATCATTAAGCTCTCCAAAGATGCACTCAATGGCTTTACTCTGGTGGAGATCGGGCTCATGGCGGGTTTCTCCCTGTTTGGAAAAAATATCTTCAATATTTGGCCCATTATTTTGGGCACATGGCTATACGCAAAATACCAGCGGGAGCCCTTCGGCAAATATGCCGGTGTGGCACTGCTTGCCACATCTCTTTCACCGCTGGTAAGTTATATGGCGCTGGGAAGCATCCACGCCAACCTGCTTCTTGGTATTGTGACCGGTGTGCTGGTGGGGTTCATTCTGCCGTCCCTCTCGGCCTATACATACAAGATTCAAAATGGACTTAATCTCTATAATATGGGGTTTGCCTGCGGACTCTTTGCCATGATGATTGTGCCGGTGCTAATTGCCTTTGGTGACCAGCCGGACTCTGTTCTGTATTGGGCAACCGGGTATAATGAGACCTTCACCATTGTTTTGACGATTTTGTGTGTTGGACTGATTTTGACAGGGCTGTTCTTTGCCGGGATGCCGGTCTGGGCTGTCTGGGCCGGCTACCGCCGGCTGCTGTCTACCACTGGCCGCGCGCCGAGTGATTACCTGCGGATGTTTGGTGGTGGGCCGGTGTTGGTCAACATGGGTGTGAATGGGCTGATCGGCATGGCCTATGTATTTTTAGTGGGTGGAGACCTGAACGGACCGACTCTGGGCGGCATTTTCACCATCATGGGTTTTTCTGCGTTTGGAAAGCATGTGCTGAACATTCTGCCAGTAATGCTGGGGGGTTTATTTGGGGGCTTATGGCATGCACTACCATCCGGATTACCCCTCGCTGCAGCTGGCGGGGCTCTTCGGTACTACGCTGGCTCCCATCGCCGGACATTTCGGATGGCCCTACGGAATTCTGGCGGGTTTCATTCACTCGGCCCTGGTGCTGCAGACCAGCGGACCGGTGGCAGGGCTGAATCTTTACAACAATGGGTTTTCGGGAGGACTTGTCGCCATTGTGCTCTATCCCACGATCACTGCAATTGCACGTCACCGCCGGCCCAAGCTGCGGGACGAGGACTATTACGATTTTTTGAAGAGAGCGGTCCAATTGATACCTCACGCTGGCGTACCCATGCTAAGGATCATCCATCCAGCTCATCGGAAGGAGCGGCGGAAACTGCCCACCCCGCCTATTCCTCTGGGATGCTGGATGACGACAGTGAATAAACGAGCCCCCATGCTGAAGGCATGGGGGCTATTTTTTCAGATTTCACCGGAAAAAAAAGGGTGTCCGCAGGTGGACGAGGAAACCATCCGCTTCAAGTTCCCCTAAAAAAACGGAGCGTCGCCTGGACAGAAAGAAAAGTCCTTTTTGGCGCAAATCTCAAAGTCCGGCAACCATCTTATTGCAGTTTCTGACGGATTTTCGCCTTGACCTCAGGGGAGAGTACCCGGCCGGCCAGCCGTATCGGGAGGGGCGGCACCGAGCAATACCGCTTGCGCACTTGGTCAAAGGGCTCGACGGCATAGGCGGCAAAAAACGCGGCCCGGTCTGGCGGCGGGGCCAGGGGGAAGGCAAGACGGGGATTGCCCGCCACAGCCCGCTCAATGGGAAATGCTTGTCGGTCCAGTTTCAGCTGGTCGAAGAGGTAGCTGCCGCGGGCGGTGTTGACCAGAAGCAGGCTGATGCCTTGAGTCTGCTGCTCTGCCAGCTCGTCAGGGCGCAGGCCCCAGAAGTCTCCCAGAGTGAAATCCCCGGGACGGTTGAGGTTCGTATAGGCACACTGATGGCAGCAGGGCCGCAGGAACAGCGCGCGGCCAAAGGCCCGTCCGAATTCTGTGGCAAAAAGAGGCGCGGAATCCACTGTACCGTCGTCATAGACCAGAGTAAAATGGCTGTCCTTCCAGCCAGTCACCTTGTTGCGAAAGCGTACCGTCTGGAGGTGCTTGCCTTTGCGGGACTCGATGGAATGAACCATGGCCTCCCACACGCCGGGAGAAGGGACGCCGTGACACACCAGGTCACAGGTAGTGAGATTTTCCGGCTTGCCGCCTAAGAAGCGATACAGCCCATCTACCTGGCAGGGGGTGCCGGAGAACAGCACGGGCCGCTTTTTCAGCGCCTCCCGAATTTCGCGGAAGGTTTTTCCAAGATCGCTCTGTACATATTTGGCCCCCCGCAAACGCCACAGGTCCTCTTTACAAAAGCATGCGATATGCCGCAGGTGCTGGCGGCTGTCCATGGCGGCGCCATATACAACCCCGGACTCCAAAATATATTCCGCCAGCGTGGTAAAGACCCCGCCGGAGGTGGAGTCCTTCCGGACCAGATCATTTCGGTTCCAGGCGGCAAAGCCGCAGGCAGGGGAGGGCTCCCGTTCCCGCAGCAAGGGACAGATTGCAGTGCAGTGGCCGCAGCGGATACACCTGTCCAAGTCTATTGCCGGATAAGAAAAACCCTCTCGATCCCGTTTCATGGAGATGGCATCCGCCGGGCATCCGCTGGCGCAGGCAGTGCAGCCCGTACAGTGGCCATGGTCAGCCAACCGAGGCGGTGCGTCCGGCGCTATCTCAGCGGTTTTCTGGGTATACGGAGTTCCCTCCAGTGCAGCGCGCAGATAGTCCAGGGAAGCTGCCCGGGCCTCTGAGGCCTTACCTCTGCCTGCTTCCAGTCGACAGGAGCCTCTAAATCTGCGGTATTCCCCTGGCCCACAATCCGGTCCGCAAGCCCCAGCCGACTCAACAAGCTGAATGTCCGGGAGCTCTCCGGGTCCGTCAGCTCTGCGGGAGATACGGCGGTGAAGAAGGGGACATGAAACTGGGCTGCAAATACAGTGCCATGGAAGGAGTTTGTAAAGACAAAGGCGGCATTTTGGAAGAGCTCCAAAAATTCCGCTGGCCCCGCATCCAGCACGCAGCGGGCCTTGGGGTGGACCTTTTGCCGGATACCGCACAGCTGCACGATAGGCATAGCGCTGCGGCGGGCAAACTCCTGAAGATAGGGTTCCAAAGCCCCGGGCTTGTTGATGCAGTAGCAGAGAATATAGCCGTTTGGCACCGGCACCGGAAGCTGGAGGCCGAACGTCCCACGGGTTGTGAACAGGTGGTCGGAGGCGGCCGCGGCCCACTGTTGCGCGGAGAGCAGCAGTGTGGGGTCCAGCACCACCGGGACATCTTGCCCCGTGATTCCTGCCACAATCTTTTGCCCCTGCCGTTCCCGGACAGAGATGGGAGAACCGTGCGAGGTACCCCCGCAGCTCTTCCTCCATATCCGTTGGGATGTGGGGAATTCCAAAGGAGGGGCGTAGGCAATGTGCCGCCTGTCGGAGAACGCGCCGAAAAGACCGGGTCAAACCGGCCGTCCGGGAAAATTTGGGGGTTCCAGATCTGGTCGCTGCCGGAGAGAATCACATCATAGGGCAGCGCCGCGTCCCGCAGCTCCGCAAAGCTTCCAAACCGGTGGGAAGAGATGCACAGATGTTCTTGAGAGAACTGCTCAAACCGCTCATACCGGCTGCGCAGAGCCTGGTAATGCAGGGCGGTATGAACGTCGGCGGCGGTGCTGCCAAGACCGGTGGGCCGGCGAAAAGGGCATTGTCCTGGTTGACAAAATAGTCAATGATCTCACAGGTGTGGCCCAGGGATTCCACCGCCCGTTCCGTGGCCGCAGCCTGCAAGGCGGCTCCATAGTGGTGGATATGATAGAACGTGACAAGTCCTGTGTTCAAGCAAACGCTCTCCCTTTCTTTATGAGTTCAGATCCATCTCAGGTTCCCGGGGAGCAACAGGTCATCCTCCTGAACCCAGTCAGCCACAGGGACCACTTCAAACTCCGTCTCTGTCCTGCGAATCACGACTTTCTCCAATCCTGCGTTGATCACCAGCCGCCGGCACATGGGGCAGGAGGTGGCGTCGGAGAGCAGCGCATGGGTTCTGGCATCCCGGCCCACCAGATAAATAGTGCCGCCCACCATATCCCGCCGGGGAGCGGAGATGATGGCGTTGGCCTCGGCGTGGACGCTGCGGCACAGCTCATAGCGCTCGCCCCGGGGAATCTTCATGGCCTCCCGGGAGCAGTAGCCCAGGTCTGAGCAGTTGGCACGGCCCCGGGGAGCACCGTTGTAACCGGTCGAGATAATCTCATCATTTTTCACGATGATCGCACCGTAGAGCCGGCGCAGGCAGGTGGATCGCTCCAACACGGTCTCGGCGATGTTCAGATAGTAGTTTTCCTTGCTGATTCGCTCCATAACAGCTCCTCCGGTCTTTGTCATGTTTCCGTCGTAATGCTGCAGATTGTATCATGAAATGAGGCTCTTGGCAAGAGGAAGCGGCTCAGGCAATCACGCCTGCGCGGACGGCAATAAGCTCCGCTGTGACAGAAACAGCGATTTCCTCCGGCGTCTGGGCGCCAATGGCAAGGCCGATGGGAGCGTGGACCTGGCGTACTCCTCCGGTGTAAAACCATTTGCCAACAGCCGGTCCCGGCACAGAGCCAGTTTTTTCCTGGAGCCGATACAGCCAAGGTATCTGGCACCGCAGCGAAGCGTCTGAACCAGCACCTCAAAATCCGCCTGATGGCCTCTTGTCATGATCACTACATAGTCGTTAGGAGTGATGGTCAGGTGCCGGGAGAGGGCGGTAAAGCTGCCGCAGAGGGTGCCCGCTGCCTGGGGAAAGCGGGCTTTGGCTGCGAATTCCGGCCGGTCGTCATAAATGAAGGGACGGAATCCCACCGTGGCGGCCACGGGCACCAGCGCCTGAGAGACGTGCCCCCCGCCAAAGATATAGAGGAGGCCCGCCCGCACTGCAGGCAGGGTAAACCAGCCGTCCCGCAGGGGCAGGAGCATTCTCCAGCAGGTCCAGTGGGAGGCCCGGGAGATGCCGGGGACCATCCCGGTCCGCAAGGTCCATGGCAGAGACTTTCTCATTATCCAGGCGGCGGACCAGCCACATCCCGGTTTTGGCCAGTGGCCTCCAGCAGTTCCCGAAACAGCGCGAGTGTGGAGGCATCATCAGCGGAAAGATATTGGAAGTGCAGTGTGAGATCGCCGCCGCAGACCATACCCAGGCTGGCAGCGTCTCCTGGATCAAGCGAAATTCCCGCAATGCGTCCTGCTGAGATTGCAGCAGTGATTTTGCAACTGCTGTGGCTTCAAATTCCACATTTCCGCCGCCCACGGTTCCCACGGCGGTGCCATCCGAAAAAACAGCCAGCATGGCTCCGGGGCCCCGGGGCGTGGAGCCGGAGGCAGTAAGAACGGTTACAAGTTCCAAGGCCTGTCCAGATTCCAAAGAGCGAACGATGGCATGTGCCAAACTGCGCATGAGAGCACCTCCCTTTTCAATGATGATAACATAACTTTCTCGGAAAGGCCAGGTTGAAAATGTGCGCGTGTCTGATATGATGGAAGGCTGAAAGACAAGTTCCTCCTGATGGGGTTGAGACGCGGCGCTTCCGCAAAAACTCATCAGATTGGGTAATACCACGGAAGAATTTTAAAAAATTTGCAGTTTTTGAAGAAATACCGCCCATGGCATCGTATGAACAACAGATCGGAAGGAGGTGGTGGCGTGCCGTGTCCGGAATGACAAAGAAGAGTTTTCCAGACTGGTCCTTCAGTATGAAAGCTGGTATACACCATCTGCTTTCAACTGACGCGGGACGCTGCGGCGGCAGAGGACTTGGCGCAGGAGACGTTCCTCTCGGCCTACCTTCACAAGGAAAAGCTGCCGTTAGGATATGAGCGGCAATGGCTTGGCCGGATTGCCGCCAACAAGGCCAAGGACCACCTGCAAAGTGCGTGGAAGCGCCACGCGGTGCTGCCGGGAGATGAGGCCATGCCGCCGGGGAAGGCGCCCGCCGCAGAGGAGACGGCGCTGCAAAGAAGTGGCGCAGCAGAGATTCGCTCTGCCATTGAGAAGCTCCGGGAGCCCTATGGACCCGTATGCAGGCTATGTCTGCTGGAAGAGAAATCGCCGGAGGAGGCGGCTTTGGCCCTGGGAAGGCCGGTCAAAACCATTCACACCCAGCTGGCCCGGGGAAAGGGATTGCTGAGGGAGATCTTGGAAAGGAGTGGGGGATATGGACGTATTTCGTAACGATGGACACCTGAGTGACGGCGCTTTAGAATCGCTGATTCATAACGGAGAGGCACTGGATGAGCTGACGCGGCTGGAAGCTGCGGAACACCTGGCCTTTTGCGACCAGTGCCTGCAGCGGTATACAGACCTGCTGGCGGGGACGGAGCTCCTGATCCCAGCAAACTCCTGTCAGGACCGGCTTTGGCCCAGGATTCGCTTCCGTGCCATCCGTTTGCTGACCAGCCGGTACGCAACGGCCGCAGCCGCTGTCGCGCTGGCGTTGACGCTGCTGTGGGGCAGCGCCGGAGCCCCGCTTCGGGAATCGGCGGGCAGAGCATTCCTTCAGGAGACCGGCAACGCGGTGGCAGAGCATATCCAGCAGATGCCCCAGCGGTGGGACGATTCCATACAGGGGCTTCTGAATGATATCAATGGCTTTCTGGAACCATTTAGCGGCGGCAGGCCGCATACCAATCAAGGAGGAAACTAACACATGAGACCGAAACAAGGCTTGCTTTTATTTATCACCTCTTGCCTCTCTGGCTGCGGGCAGATGTACCAGGGATATATGAAGCGGGGGGTGTCCCTGCTGCTGGGCTTTTTCGTCATCCTGGCGATTGCCGGCTTTCTAGGGCTGGGCGCAGTGGCTTTTTCCTGCCGGTGGTGTGGCTGTACGCCTTTTTGACAGCTATAACCTCCGCAGCCGCATCCTGGACGGCACCGCACCGCAGGATGAATATCTATTCGGCCTCTCTGAGATGGACAGCCAGCGCATGGCAGAGCTGCTGCGCCGCCGCCACAGCGTCATCGGTTGGGGACTGGTGATGATCGGCATCTACTTGCTGTATCAGATGCTTTTGAATCAGCTGTGGTGGATGATGGGTGACTGGTTCCTGGGTGACTGGCTGTACAGTCTGCTGCGCTATGATGTCCCCCCGGCTGGTGATGACCATTCTGGTTATTTTACTGGGGCTGTGGTTTATCCGGGGACCCAAGGCTCGGAAGGACGATATTCCGGACTTTGTCCCTCCGGCACAGAGCGGCGCGCAGGCCGCACCTGAGGAGACCACACAGGAGGAACCCAATGACAAAGACCAGTGAGATTAGGCAGGCGCCGGCTCAGCGCAGGGTGGGGACGCTTACCCTGGGTGCGACGCTGATCGTTGCCGGAGGGGGGTGATGATGGTCTCTCTGTTCTGGCCGGAGGCGGATCTTCGGTGGGCGGTGAAGGCCTCGCCTCTGATCCTGATTTCCCTGGGGTGGAGACACTCCCTGGCAGCTCGGTCCGGCAGCAGAATCAAGTATGACTGGGCGGGGATGGTACTGTGCTTTGTGTTGGTGGCTGCGGCCATGTGCCTGTATACTGCCGCGTGGTGGATGGCTTGGCTTCCGGAACATGGTTCCTACTTTGACGGTAGCCGCACTGGAGATGAGAGCAGTCTGATGTTGGATTATACCGCCTTTAACGGTACGGACTTCCAACTGCTGGAGATGGAGTCTGGCGATGTGATCCGGATGGAGATTGTCAACGACCAGGGCAGCGTGGATGTCAGCGTGATTGAGGATGAGGACCGGGAACCGGTTTTTGATAGCGAAGCTTTGGCCACCGGAAGCTATTCCATCGAGATTCCACGGGATGGCAGTTATGAGCTGTGGGTGACTGGGCATCAAGCGGCCGGCAGCGCCTATTTCCGGCGAGCGCGCTGCTTGAAAGAGGTATCATCCACAAGAGGAAAAAGGGGCCCGGAGCTTTTAAGCTCCGGGCCCCTTTTTATAAGACTTCAGGAGGGAGGCAGGACAACCCCGACCGCTCTTTATCAGGAATCTCCCTGGTACTCCGCCCGCCAGATGGCCAGTTCCTCCGCGTCCCGGTCATCCAGTGCATGGAGGCCACTCAGATGTTCCAGGTGGTGGGTCAGTTCGTGGGCCAAGGTAATGCGCAGCTCCTCCAGCCAGGTTTCGCGGTTCCACTCCTCCTACTCCGCCAGCACCGCGAAGGAGCCATAATATAAATTGATGTATAGCCCTAGGCAGTCATGACAGTATTCCCCTAGAATATACACCTCTCGGAACTCCGGGTCCGGCAGTGCTTCCTCCTGTAGACAGACGCCGCCGTTGAGACCTTGAAAGAGGGCTGAGGGAAAGCTCTCCGCGATCTCGTCCAGGAGATCGCCCACTTGGTCAACGGTCAAAATCACAGGAATTCCGCCTCTCCGCAGGAGGCTTGCGTCTGGGATTCTGGGGGAACCACCCCTTACGTACCCGCTCCTCCTGTTCCCGCAGTTCCAGGATGCTCCATAGGCAGCTGCATCCCAGCACCCCTAGGACGGAGGAGAGCAGAATGCTCTCCGGCAACAGGCTGGCGGCCAAAAATCCAAGTCCGGCGACCAGAAACGCAGGCCAGCACCGGGCGGACCAGATATACTCCGCCCAGATCACCAGAGGATGGAATAAACCGATGCAGAGAAAGGAGACCACCGCGATGATGATACCTTGCCCGTTCATACCGTCTCCTTTGCTTGTTTCATACTGAGACTGATGCGCTTTTTCTTCTCATCCACTTCCAGAACCAAAACTTTCACCACATCGCCTACAGAAACCACCTCCGAGGGGTGCTTGATAAAGCGGTTTGCTACCTGGGAGATGTGTACCAGCCCATCCTGATGGACGCCGATATCCACAAACACTCCGAAGTCAATGACATTGCGGACGGTTCCCGTGAGAACCATTCCGGGCTTTAAATCCTTCAACTCCAGAACGTCGGTGCGGAGAATCGGGGCGGGCAGGTCGTCCCGGATGTCCCGGCCGGGCTTCATCAGCTCCGTCATCACATCCCGAAGAGTTGGAATCCCTACGCCGGCGGCCTGGGCAGCCCGTTCCTCCCCATAGGCGCGCACCTGAGCGGGAAGCTCTGACAGACGTCCGGCTTGCACGTCTGTCAGGGTATGCCCAGTGAGGACAAGCAGCTGCTCCCGCCGCAGCGTAGGACTCCGGATGCACAGCAGTATTGTCCAAAATATTGGCACTTTCGGGTACTCGAAGGAAGCCGGCACACTGCTCGAAAGCCTTGGGGCCCAGCTTTGGGACCTTCAAAGCTGTTTGCGGGAGGTAAACGGGCCATTGGCCTCCCGATAGGCCACCACATTTTGGCGGTGGTGGGGGTAAGGCCAGCCACCCGCTCCAGCAGGGAGGGGAGGCCGTATTCACATCCACACCCACGGCGTTGACGCAGTCCTCCACCACACCGTCCAGAGCCTCACCCAGCCGCTTGGGCGGGCAGTCGTGCTGGTACTGCCCCACGCCGATGGCCTTGGGGTCGATCTTCACCAGCTCCGCCAGCGGGTCCTGCATCCGGCGGGCGATGGACACGGCGCTTCGGAGGTTTACGTCGTATTCCGGGAACTCCTCCGCCGCCAGCTTGCTGGCGGAGTACACGGAGGCCCCGGCCTCAGAGACGATCATATAGCTGACGCGAGCGCCCTCATCCTTGGCCTGGGCGATCAGCTCCACAGCCATCTGCTCCGTCTCTCGGCTGGCAGTGCCGTTTCCAATGGCGATGTGTTCTATATGATACTTTTGATCATTTTTTTGAGTAAAGAAATAGCTTCGCGCCGCTGCCGCTCCCCATAGGTGGGGTAGACTACCGCCGTGTCCAGCACCTTGCCGGTGCCGTCCACCACCGCCACCTTGCAGCCCATTCGATAGCCGGGGTCCAGGCCCATTGTAACCTTGCCCTTCACCGGCGGCTGCATCAGAAGGGGCCGCAGGTTCAGAGCGAACTGACCGATCGCGCCTTCAAAAGCCGACTCCGTGAGACTGGCGCGGGACTCCCGCTACAGAGCGGGAGCAATCAGGCGGTCATAGGCGTCTTCTGCTGCGGACTTTACAAATTCCATGGCGGGGCTGCCAGGGACGACGACATGGCGGCGGACGGTGCGAAGTCCCAACTCACGGTCCAGCTCCACATGAACCTTCAAAACCCCCTTTCTCTCCACGGTTGATAGCCAGAACCTGATGGCCCTGCAGCCGGGAAAGAGGCTGGGAGAACTGATAATAGAGCCGGTAGACAGTGTCCTCCTCTGTAGCTGCCGTGCTGGTTAGAGAGCCGTGTTTCGCCAGCAGCTCCCGGAGCTTTTTTCGAAGGGCAGCGTCGTCACTGATCTGCTCTGCCAGAATGTCAGAGGCACCAGCCAGGGCCTCCTCCGCCGTCTCAACGCCCTTGTCAGGGTTAATATATCCAGAGGCTGCGGCAAGGGAGCGGGGCAATCCGGCTGCTGGGCAAAGAGCAGCTCTGCTAGGGGTTCCAGCCCTTTTCCCGGGCCATAGAGGCTCGGGTGCGGCGTTTTTCCTTGAAGGGGCGGTACAGATCCTCCACTTCCGCCAGGGTTTTAGCAGCATCAATGGCAGACGAGAGATCCTCAGTCAGCTTTCCCTTTTTCGAGAATAGCGTTTTTGACGGTCTCACGCCGCTCCTGCAGGCTGCGGAGATAGCGCAAGCGTTCCTCCAGGGTGCGGAGCGTGGTATCGTCCATCGCACCGTGAAGTTCCTTTCGATAGCGGGCAATAAAAGGGATCGTAGCCCCTTCGTCCAGCAGCTGGACTACATTGGCAACATGCTGTACCGGGCGGTTCAGTTCCTCCGCCAGAATTTGAAGCGTGGTTTCCATAACAAATCCTTTCCGTATGGGGCGCTTGTCCGCGCCGGAGAAAGTATAAAACTATTATAGCGTATTTCCCACTACTTGTCAGCAGATGTTTTTGACGGGGCCCAAGATATGTCCGGTTACAAAGACACAAAATCTTGTCACCGCACACAGGGGGGTATGGCACTTATCGATACAAATATATTCAGAAAAATGAAGGCTGCTTGTCCGCGCTATGAGGACAGATTTAGGGTGTTTCCGGCAGAAATCCTTCATAAGACCATTTGATACTTTTCAACCCTGTTTGAAGGGGAAACGTACAAATTGTTATAAAAATAACAAAACAAAGCAGCTTAAAGTTGGTTTTTTTATACAATGTTTTTTGAAAACCTTGTTAAAAACGGGCATTGATTTTGCTACAATCTGTATTATGTTGATATCAACAAATGAATATCGTCCGCATGAAGACAATCCGAAACATTCCATTCCCAGATGGAAGACCGACGCGGAAAGGCAGGCTGTATAGCGAACAGCTTGGTGAAACTGACAGGTAAAGAGAAGGTTGTCCGACGGAACTTTGGAAAGACCACTTCCATGTGGCGCCAATGAGGCTATAACCAACTGGCAAAAGACAGAGGAAATTACGCAAGTAATTTTCCCCTGTCTTTTTAGCTTTTTATGGACCCCCGCACCCTTCCCCTTACTAAAGATTGGCTCCAGCTAATCTTTTCAATGATATACAGCAAGACCCATTTTTGTGAAAAATGGCTGGTATTGAGTCAAAGGAGGTTTGGTATGAGCGAAAAAAAGTTCTGAGTCCCTGAGAAAATCAAAACTCTCCACCATAGGTGTGGTGGCACTGATTTTTTTCTCCTTTGTGGCCGCTGGTGCCTTCGGCATTGAGGAGGCCATCGCCGCCAGTGGACCGGGTTTGACCCTGATTATGCTGCTGGTCTTTCCCTTTGTCTGGGCTTTTCCGCTGTGTGAAATGGTGGGAGAGCTGGGGTCTATTCTTCCCTCGGAGGGCGGCATTTACTCCTGGGGGCGTGAATCCTTCGGAGAGTTCTGGGGTTGGCAGATCGGTTTGTGGTCCGCGTTGACCACCTGGATGTGCCAGGCACAGTACTGCGCTTTGGTGGTTGGCTATGCCGCTAAATTCATTGACATGTCTCCCACAGCGGAGTACATGGCAAAAATCGTGATGGTGGTCATTTTCACTGTGGTTAACATCATTGGTCTGGACTGGCTGGAAAAGCTGGAAACAGTCTTTACCATTTTGGTGCTGATCGCCTTTGGAGCTGTGACCGTGGTGGGCTTCCTGAACTGGAATTACAATCCGTTGGAGCCGCTTTTTAATCCTGAAGAGGGCCTGTTTCACTCAATTGGCGGCGGTATCGCCATCATTATTTGGATGTACATGGGCTATGAGTGTATGTCCAACATGGCCGGAGAAATGGATAATCCACAGATTATTCCCAAAGCCATGCGGATTTCTCAGCCAGTGATCGCATTTACCTACATCCTGCCGACGCTGGCAGCCCTGGCAGCGATTGGAAGCTGGAGCTCTTGGTCCACTGAATCTGGTGGCGGCGCCGTGGGCTATGCAGATGTACTGATTCAGTATGTAGGTAATTGGGCGGGTCTGGCCTTTGTCATTGTCGCTGTCATTTCCAACTGCTCCATCTTCTGCTCGTATATTGCCCATGGCTCCAGAGCATTTTTCGTCATGGCTGACGACCATATGTTCCCGCTGCTTATGAAGAAGGTGGATAAGCGCGGCATTCCAACGGTCTCTATTATTCTGCTGGCAATCTTCACGATTATCACCTGCCAGTTTGACTTCACCACGCTGGTGATGGCCACAACGCCCATTCAGCTCTACATGTACCTGGCTATGATTCTCTGCGTGGTTCATCTGCGTAAATATTACCCCACGGATGCCCGGAAGGAGCTGGGGCTAACGGTCATGCCAGGAGGCACGGTGGGCTTGGTGGTGCTCTCTGCCTGCGTTTTTGTAATCTGCATGTTTGCCATCTATGCCAACGGCACGGACTACTTTATTACCGGCTTCCTGGTGTTGCTGCTGGGACTTGTAGGCTATGTGGTGTGCAAATGGGTGTACAAGGGCAGAGTTTTGGATAATGCCGAGACCTATCCCTAAATCCCAAGACCAAGCTGGGCCTGGGCGACTTGATTGATATTGGTGTTTATATCATTCTATCAGGTGCCATGGCGCTGGGCGGTGCAGTGTTCCTGTATTTCTACGAGGGCAGCTATGGCGAGGAGTACTATCTAGAGGAGTATGGTTCTGGATTTTCAGTAATTTTTATGGCATGATCAACGCGTGCAAATGGCTGGGGATCATTCTATTGGTGATTGGTATTGTGGTCTGGCTGATCGGCAGAAAGACAGAGGGTGCCCAGGTCAAGGCGCTCAAAGCAGCCAGAAAAGTGGATCTGGATAACATGATTCGTGAAATTCACGGCGCAGTTCCCGGCGAATCTCCTACCAGTGATACGCAAGTTTCATCAACAACCGAACAAAATTCGGTTTGATAAGTCAACAAGGAGGAATAAGAGATGAAAAAAGGTAATGGTATGCGGATGCGGCGCTCAGGGCTCCACCATTTGCAGAAGACTGGACGAAGAACCCAACATCGAAGAGGTGGTCTGCGCGGACTATAATCTGGCGGCAGCAGAGGCTGTGTGCAAGCTGATGAAGAAGGGCACCCCCAAGCAGGTGAACGCCGCCCACGTGGACGAGATCGCCAAGGCTGCTGAGGGCTGCGAGCTGATCGTCAACGTGATGCCCCTGGAGTTCGGCGTCAACGTGATGCAGGCCGCTTTGCAGATCAAGGCCTGCTATCAGGACCTGTCCGCCTGCGAGAACGTGGTCGAGGGCTTCCCCGAGTACGACACCTGGCTGGAGGGCATTCGCTACATGTACACGGAGTACGGCCGCCGGTTCGCTGAAAATGGCACTACCGCCATCATCGGCACCGGCTCTGCTCCCGGCGTGATGTGCGTCATGGCACGTAAGGCCGTCAACGAGTTGGACGAGTGCGACACCATCGCCTGCATGGTGTACGAGGGCACCCGCACCAAGCGGTTCATCCCCTTCTTCTGGTCTCCCGAGGTGGCTCTGTGCGACATGGAGGAGGACGCCTACGCGTTTGAGAACTGCCAGCAGATCCGTACGAAGCCCTTCAGCCGTCCCATCAAGCGGAATTGGCCTGAGTGCGGCCGCGAGGTGACGTTGGTCGAGCACGCTCACGACGAGCCTGTGTACATCGGCTTCAACCGCGAGAAGTACTTCCAAGGGCTGCAAGAACGCCTACTTCAAGTACGGCGGAACTGGCATCGAGTTCTCCGAGGGCCTGTACAAGGCCGGATTGCTGCACCATACTCCCGAGGAGTTCGAGGGCCACGAGATCGTTCCCTTTGACTGGGTGCTCAAGCACATCCCCATGCCTCCGAAGGACCCCGAGGTCATCAAGGCCATCATCGACGAGGGCATCGTTGAGGACAACGGCGCGTTCGTCTGCGAGGCTTACGGCAAGAAGGACGGCAAGGACATCATGGTGGACCTGCACGTGTCCTCTCCCGGCCTGGAGGAGGCCTATGAGCGTGCCAAGATGACCGGCGAGATGTACCTGACCGGCCAGGGCGCTTTCCTGTACACCAAGCTGCTGGTCAACGACATGGTTCCTCAGAAGGGCCTGATCTCCTCCGACATGCTGGACGACCAGCAGGTGGAGCAGTACATCGCCTGGGCCAACGATCTGGGCATCACCTACACCATCGACATCAAGGAAGGCTGCAAGTTTGACGGCTGATCCCTGCATACTATTTAAATAAGGAGAGACATATTATGACCATTCAGGAATATGTAGAGCGCGGCCGTGCGGCCGTGGAAGCCATTCAGGATTACGATCAGGCTCAGACCGACAAGCTGGTCTATGAGGCTGCGAAGATCATCTATCAGCACGCTGCCGAGCTGGCCCGGGAGGCCGTGGACGAGACCGGTCTTGGCTACTACGAGGACAAGATCGGCAAGAACACCGACACGCCCGCTGCTTTCTGGGCTTACCTGAGAGACAAGAAGTCCGTGGGCATCATCAGCGAGAACAAGGAGACCGGCATCATCGAGGTGGCTCACCCTGTGGGCGTCATCGCCTGCATCACCCCCGCCACCAACCCCAACGTCACGCCTCTTGGCAACTTCATGGACGCTGTGAAGGGTAAGAACGCCATCATCGTCTCCCCCGCTCCCCGTGCTGCCAAGTCCACCACCCACACGGTCAACCTGATCCGTGAGGCCATGGAGAAGTGCGGCGCTCCCGCCGATCTGATCCAGGTCCTGACCGAGGTGACCATTGAGAACTCCCAGGCCCTGATGGAGGCCTGCGACCTGATCATCGCCACCGGCGGCAGCGCCATGGTGAAGGCCGCCTACTCCTCCGGCACCCCCGCCTACGGCGTTGGCCCCGGTAACCCGCCCGTGGTTCTGGACCGCGGCTACGATCTGACCGAGGCCGCCAAGATGAGCGTTGTGGCTGTTGGCAGCGACAACGGCATCCTGTGCGACGGCGACAACCTGCTGCTCTATCCCCAGGAGGCTGAGAAGGACTTCTTCGACGCGCTGAAGGCGGAGGGCGTGGTGCTCTTCGAGAACAAGGCCGACGTGGAGGAGTTCGGCAAGGTGCTGTTCCACGACGGCCACACCAACCCCGAGCTGGTGGGCAAGGACGCTCCCGTGATCGCCAAGGCCGCCGGCTTCGACATCCCCGCCGACACCAAGGTGGTGGGATTGAAGATCGACGCTGTGGGCAAGGACAACGTGCTGAACAAGGAGATCATGGGGCCCATCGTGGTGCTCAAGAGCTACGAGACCTTCGAGGAGGCCGTGGCCATGGCTATGCAGAACATGGAAGAGGCCGGCGGCATCGGCCACACGGCCGGTATCTTCTCCAACGACCGCGCTCACGTGGAGTACTATGCCGAGCGCATCCCGTGGCCCGTGTGCTGGTGAACCAGCCCACGCCCGACGCCTGGGGCCCCTCCACCAACGGCCTGAGCCCTGCCGTGTCTGAGAGCTGCGGCACCTGGGGCAACAACATCCTCTGTGAGAACGTTGACTATCGTCACCTGATCAACATCTCCAAGATCGCCCTCCCGCTGGATGTGGATGTTCCCAGCGCCGAGGAGCTCTTCAAAGACTAAGCCAATTGCTATCTGCAAAAACCAAAAGCGGCGGGAGTGAAAACACTCCCGCCGCTTTTTAGTTATGAATGGTTCTTCGAGCCAAATTGTGATTCCTGTTGTCTCAGCATCATCTGACGATAGAGGCCCTCTTGAGCCATCAGCTCTTGAGGCGTCCCCTGCTGGGCAACGCATCCATCAGTCAGAACCACCACATGGTCGGCTCCGGCCACAGTCCGCATCCGGTGGGCGATAATCAGGACCGTCTTATTCTTCACTAGTTGCGAGATGGCATCCTGAATCGCAGTCTCATTTTCGACATCTAGGGAGGCTGTTGCCTCATCCAGCAGAATCACTGGGGCGTCTTTCAACAGGGCCCGGGCAATGGAAATCCGCTGGCGCTCGCCGCCGGAGAGGGTGGAACCGTTTTCTCCCACCATGGTCTGGTATCCCTGAGGCAATTCCCGGATGAACTCATCGCAGCGGGCGGCCCGGGCGGCTGCGTAGACCTCCTCATTGGTGGCGTCACGTCGGCCAAGGCGGATGTTCTCCAGAATCGTATCCCGGAACAGCACCACATCCTGGAATACGAAGGCGTAATGCCGCAGAAGCGTCTCCGGGTCTACGGTGGAGATGTCGATGCCGCCCAGGGTGATGGTTCCGCCCTGAATATCCCAGAAGCGGGCAGCCAGCTTGCAGGCTGTGGATTTACCGCCGCCGGAGGGGCCCACCAGAGCCGTCACCTGGCCTTGCCTTGCGGTGAAGGACACATCCTTCAAAACGCTCTCATGCGCCCGATAGGAGAATTTCACATGGTCGAAGACAATATCATAGTTCTCCGGCTCACAGACCTCTGCGCCGGTCTGCACAGGCTGCTCCTGGATGGCGCGCATCCGTTCAATCTTCAGCTTGGCACTGAAGGTGGCGGCGATGTTCTGGAGCACTAGGCCAATAGGGTCATACAGCCGGGCGGCGGCAAACAGGAACCCCAGAAAGTACAGGAAGGAAAGCTGCCCCTCTGCCAGAAGTCCCGCGCCTACCAAAACCGTGGTGGCAAGGCCGATTCGGAGAAAGGCTTGGGCAGAGCAGACGAATACGCCGGTGGCAAGCTCGGAGTGGATGGAGCTCCGCCCGAGCGCTCAAGGAGTGCGTCCAGCTTCTTCATACAGGTCTCCTGCCGGTTACAGGACTTGATATCGCGGATGGTCTCGAGATCCTCTTGAATGGCGTCGGTCACGGCGCGCTTGGCCAGGATGTTCTGGGTACCGAAAACATCCTGGAGCTTTTGGAGCCAGTGGTCAGCAGCACCGCCGCCGGCAACACCCACAGCACCGCAAGGGCCATTCGCCAGTTGATGGAGAGCATGCAGATTCCGATGAAAATCGTGGAGAAGATGGAGGCGAAGAGCTGGGGATGTAGTGGGAGAACATCTGGTCCAGCGCGGAGCAGTCCGCGATCATGGTGGCAGTGAGGTCGCTGAGATCCCGCGTGCTGAAGAAGCTGAGGGGCAGCTTGCGTAACGTCTCCGCCAGGCTGATTCTGCGGGCGGCGCTCTCCTGGTAGGTCGCAAGATACAAAGAGGCATATTGGAAATAGTGCAGAAGGAAGAGCAGGAGCAAAACGGCCGCCGCCGCGCCGGTATAGACGAGAACCTTGGCGGACGGATCGCCGCCGGTCTCCAGAATATCAACAGATACTGGAGTGTGGCCATTACCACGCCACGGGCAGCATCAAGCTGATGTTGCAGAAAAAAGCTCCACATCACGGCCTTGACAAAGTCCCTGGCACCCTTTTCACTTAAGGCGAATACGTGCTGTAGTTTACGGATCATATCACTGCCTCCTTTCCAACCTTCCAGGCGGCTGCCTGCCGGTAATCCTGCCACATCTTGGCGTACAGCCCATCCTGCGCCTCCAGCTGGTCGTGGGTGCCCTGCTCCCGGATGGAGCCCTTTTCCACAACCAGGATGTTGTCTGCGTCCCGAACTGTGGAGAGCCGGTGGGCGATCATGAGAACCGTCTTTCCCCGGGTCAGTTCCCAAAAGGCCTTCTGGATAAGGGCTTCATTCTCTGGGTCTGCAAAGGCCGTTGCCTCGTCTAAGACCACAATGGGGGCGTCCTTCAAAATGGCGCGGGCGATGGCGATGCGCTGGGCCTCGCCGCCGGAGATAGACGCCCTGGGCGCCCACCACGGTATCAATCCCCTGGGGGAGCTTTTCGAGGATGTCGCCGCACTGGGCGGCCCTGGCAGCGGCCAGGATTTCCTCCAGTGTGGCGGAGGGCCGGGCCATGCGGATGTTTTCCAGAATACTGACCTTGAAAAGACGGGTGTCCTGAAAGACAAAAGGCCACCTGCCGCATCAGCTCCCGGCTGTCCATATTCCGCACGTCCACGCCGCCGATCTTCACGCTGCCGCTCTCTACATCCCAGAACCTGGGGATCAGGGCGGCAGCTGTGGACTACCGCCGCCAGAGGGCCCACCAGTCCCACCACGGGCCCTCTGGCACAGTGAAGCTAACATGGTCCAGAGCGGGGCGCTCTGCGCCGGGGGTAACGGAAGGTCACTTGGTCAAAGACCACCGTGTGGTTCCGGGGTTTCTGACTGCGGACGGCCTCGGGCAGGGGCTGCTGGCTCAGAATTTCATCCAGCTTCATCATGGACTCGTTGGCCTCCATCACGGACTCGGAGGCGTACATGATCCGGTTGATCATGCCGCCGCAGGCGGGGGGCGAACTAGGGCGTAGAAGATGAAATCCGCCAGCACGGCCCAGCCGTCACCGCCGGCAAGCAGCAGCGCCGCAGGGATCAGCAGCGCGAAGCCGCCATTTATGCAGGGAGAAACGCGGTCTGGCCCTTGCGGCAGCTCATGGCATACTGGCTGGCCAAGTCGCTCCAGAATCGCGGTGTAGAAGGCATTAAAGGAGTAGACCGTCTGCTGGAACACCTTGACCACGGGGATGCCCCGGACATACTCCACCGCCTCGCGCTCATCTTCTCGATCTCCCGCTGGTAGCGGTGAAAAAATCCGGCGTTTTACCGCCCATCATGCTCATCATACAAAGTATGGCTAACACCATCGTCAAAAGGCACAGGGCGCCCATCCGCCAGTCAAACACGAATAGCAGCACCAGGGCGGCCGCCGGCGTGACCACCGCCGCCGTCAGGTCTGGCAGCTTGTGGGCCAGCAGGTCCTCTGTCAGAGCGGCGTTATCGTCAATGATTTTTCGCAGTTGGCCGGACTGTTTACCGGTGAAAAAGCCCAGGGACAGCTTCATCAGGTGGGCGACGCCGGCATAGCGGATGTTTCTGGCGGTGCGGAACGCTGCGATGTGGGTGCACATCAGGGCGGCAAAATAGAGGGCGATGTTGCCCACGGCGAATAGAACCGCCATCCATCCCCAGTAGGCGAGCTCCGGCGCGGCGGTAACGTCTGGATAGACTGCCAGGGCGTTCCGGGCCACCATCCAGACGCATACGTAGGGGCATCAGCCCCAGGATTGCTGCCACGCCGGAGAGTGCGCATCCCAGCACGGTCAGCCGTTTGTACCCGCCGGCATACGCTAGGAGGCGAGTCAGATTGGATTGCTTCTTCAAGAGAATTCCTCCTTCAAGTGATAGATTTCAATAGTTAGTTTAAACTAACTATTAACCAAAAAAGATGGGGACTTAATCCCCATCAATTTTTGCCAAGCCCGCCAGATAGAACTCCTCAACTGAGAGACATATTGTTTGGCATGCGCATGGGGCATGTCATGGATGACGATTTCAAAATGCCGTTGAACATACCGCTGGCGATGATGTGGCACAGCTGCCGATCCAAAACGGGGATTGGATGCCCCAGCCTCCGCAGTACTTCCAGAAAACGGAAGGTAGATTCTACCTCAACTTCCACCATGTTGTGGACGAAGGTCTCATAGGAGGTGCCCTCCGCGCAGCAGATCAACAGCTTACAGGCGTCCATATGCTGATAGATGTAGTCCACCATCCACTCGGTGCACTTCGTGGATTCCACACCAACATGCTGAGGCTGTTCCGCCTCCGGCAGCTCCGCGAAGTCCTGTTGGGCCTGCATGAAGCGCCCCATGATGGCGGCGGCATGGGGTTCCACAATGGAGGCGAAGAGCGCCTCCTTGCTGGAAAAGTAACCATAAAGGCACCGGTGGTCACTCCGGCGTTTTGACGATCTGCCGCAGGAGGAGCCGAGAAAGCCCTTGTCCAGAAATTCCTGGACAGCAGCCTGCTGAATCTGTTCCAATGTGGTACATGCTTCCTGCTCCATCATACACTCCTGAAATAACAACGTTATATAACGATGTTATATTACAAAATGGGAAGGACTTTGTCAAGAGAAAACAGAAATTTGGTAGGGGATCTTGGCAGCTCCGCATAGACTTTTAAAACCGAAAACAGCATTTACTGGAATCTAACGAAAGGCTGCTTTTAGATTTTACAAAAAGCGCCACATAATAAAAAAGAAGATTGGCTGTTGTTAGAGGAGGTTGCCTTCGTGAATTATGGCATTGTGGACCTGGGGTCCAATACGGTGAGACTGTCTTTGTATCGTGTTCTCCCAGAGGGGGATTATGATCTGCTTTTTTTCCAAGAAGGAAATGGCGGGTCTTGTCAATTATATCAGCGGAGGCGTGCTCTCACAGGAGGGTATCCACCGTGCTTGCTCGATCCTGGAAAAATTCCGGGAACTGCTGAGGCACTTCGGGGTGGAGAATTTCTATATATTTGCCACCGCACCGCTGCGCAACATCCGAAACTCTGAGGAAGCAGTTCACACAATCCGAAAAAAACGGGGCTGGATGTGGACGTACTCTCCGGAGACCTGGAGGCGGAGCTGGGCTATTATGGCGCTCTGCGGACCTTGAATTTAAAAGACGGCGCACTCTTCGACATTGGCGGCGGCAGCACAGAGATTGTGGAGGTTCGGGCCGGAAAAATCCTGCGGGCACAAAGCCTGCCATTGGGGTCTCTGAATCTGTTTAAAGCCTGTGTGTCCAGAATTTGGCCCAAGCCAAAGGAGCTGGAGGAAATGCGGAAAATCGTGCGCAGGACGCTGGCGGAAGCGAATCTGCCCCAGGAGAGGGTAGATCGGGTATGCGGGGTGGGCGGCACAGCCCGGGCTCTGCTGAAGATTGCCAACACCTGGTATGGCCGCCCGGAATTAGAGCGCCGGATGACACCCAAGGATCTGCACCAATTGAATAAGGAGCTTCAAAAGCAAAGCGGGGAGGTGCGGCAGCTTGTTTTGAATCACTGCCCGGACCGACTCCACACAATTCTGCCTGGGGCATTGCTGATGGACACGGTGACAAAGTCCCTGTGCAGGAGGAACTGTATATCAGCCGTACCGGAGTTCGGGAAGGATATTTTGTATCACAAGGTGCTGCGCCGTGCCGAATAGAGAGAAGTGACATAGAAGCGGGGGGAGACATCGTTGAAAAAGACGTTTTGGGAGCTGTTGCGGGAATTCTCCGCCCTGCGGCGGCCTGAGGGAGCGGGCAGTCGAGCTGGCGGCTTCCACGAAACCACCATATTGTCGGAAGCAGCGGAAAAGGGGATGCTGGTATGGAGGGGTCTATCTCAACCGGGAACTGTCCTGGCTGGCCTTTTAACGGGCGGGTTTGGAAGAGGCGGAGCAGGAAGATGTTCCTTTGTGCGAGCGGCTGAATTTTCTCGCCATCTATCAAAGAAATCTGGACGAATTTTTTATGGTCCGGGTTGGCTCCCTGGTGGATCAGGACATGCTCTCTCAAAGCATCAGGGAGAACAAAACCCATATGACGGCACGGGCGCAGATTCGGGCGGTTTTGGCGCAGGTGCGGGCGCTGGACCAGAGAAAAACCGCTGTCTATCAAACCCTGATGGAGTGCCTGGGGAATGAGGGCGTAGGGCTGGTGGACTTCCGTAGGCTGGAAAGAAGGAGAGGGAAGCCCTGGAGACCTATTTTGACACGGAAATTGCCGTTTTTGCTCTCTCCGATCATTGTGGGAAAGCGGCAGCCCTTCCCGTTCCTGCGAGGTGGGGAAATCTATGCAGTTGGAGTACTGGCGGGAAAAATGGAAAGGAGAAGCTGGGCATCATTCCCTGTGGCTCAGGTGTGTTTCCCCGGCTGATTCCTGTGGCGGCACGGCAATACATGCTGTCAGAGGAGTTGATTCTCCATTTCCTTCCCAAGGTGTTCAAGGGTTACCGGGTAAAGGCCAAGTCACTGCTCCGCATGACCCGCAATGCGGACATTGACGCAGACGCGCTCTATGACGAAGACCTGGATTACCGGGAATTCATGGCGGAGCTGGTAAAACGCCGTCGGCGGCTGGCCCCTGGTGCGCCTGGAGCTGTCCCGGCAGCTGGAGGATGGGATTGTCCGGCTGCTATGCCGGTACACAGGCGCGGAGCCACAGTTCGTATTCGGGGGCGGCACGCCGCTGGACCCTCTTTCCTGCTGCGGATGCAGGATGCTCTGCGGCAGCGCCCAGAGCTGTTCTATGAGAGATTCGTCCCCCAGCGGCCGCCGCAGTTCCAAAGCGGCCTGCCTATTCTAGAACAGATTCGGGAACGAGACCGCCTGCTGGCATATCCCTATGAGTCCATGAAGCCCTTCCTTGCCATGCTGCAGGAGGCGGCCGGAGATGAGCGGGTCATCTCCATCAAAATGACGCTCTACCGGATGGCAAGACAGAGCAAGGTCGTAGAGGCCCTAATTGAGGCGGCGGAAAACGGCAAGGAGGTCTTTGTCCTGGTGGAGCTCAAGGCCCGCTTTGACGAGGAGAACAACATTGAGTGGTCCCGCCGGCTGGAGGATGCTGGCTGCCAGGTGATGTATGGACTGGACGGCTATAAGGTGCACTCCAAGCTCTGTTTGATCACCCGCCGGGGAGAGGAACAGGTGGAGTATTACACCCAGATCGGTACCGGGAACTATAATGAAAAGACGGCGCGGCTCTATACCGACCTCTCTCATGACCGCCGACCCGGAAATCGGCCTGAATGCAGCAGCTGTGTTTCAGGCGCTGGCACTGGGAGAGACCTTGGAGGACAGCCCGGTGCTGATGGTGGCTCCCAGATGCTTGCAAAATCAGGTGCTTGCCAAGATTGACGAGGAGATTGCCCATGCCCGCCGAGGGGAGAGCGCCTACATCGGTTTGAAGCTGAACTCCTGACGGATAAGACCATTATGGAGCGGTTGATTGAGGCATCCCAAGCCGGTGTTTCCATCGACATGGTGGTGCGGGGGATCTGCTGTCTGCGGCCCGGCGTTCCAGGAGCCACAGAGCACCTACGGGTGATCAGCATTGTGGGCCGCTTTCTGGAGCACTCACGCATGTATCTCTTTGGTACAGGAGAGCGGCGGCAGATCTATATCTCCTCTGCGGATTTTATGACGAGGAACACTCTGCGGCGGGTGGAGGTAGCCGCTCCCATTCGGGACGCGGATTTGAAGCGTCGCCTGACGGCAATGTTTGACACCATGCTGCGAGATAACCAACAGGCTCGCCAGCTGCGTGCAGATGGAACCTATTGCCTGGTACAGAACCAGGGGCCGCCTTTTCAACAGCCAGGAGTTTTTCTGTCGCCAGGCCCAGGAGGCGGCCGTGGCCCCGGTGCTCGAGATTACCGGCGGTGCCGGACATAAGATGGGATGACATCTTCCGTGTTCAGGGTGAGAATGAGAGCGGGCAGCAAGCCAGGGAAAGCGCCCGCACTTATGCTGAGGCCGTAAGCGGTAATATTGGCGGTGTGTCGGCGGGAAAGAGGAGAACCGGTGGGAAGGCTGGCCGGTTGGTTTCCAACGAAACATGAAAAAAGCGGACCTGACATTCTTGCTTTCAGGTCCGCTTTTTTTGCAGCCGCTCAGTCATACCGCAGCGCGTCGATGGGATTCAGAAGCGCGGCCTTTTTGGCCGGCAGATAGCCGAAGATCACACCAATACCGGTGGACACGCCGAAGGCGATCAGGACTGCCGCTGGACTGGGATTCACCGCGATGGGAGTGTCAGGCAGAACCTGGGCGATCACCGCTGTGGCCGCGGCGGACAGGGCATACCCCAGCAGGATGCCTAGCACGCCGCCGAGAGACGAGGTGGTAGCCGCCTCAATCACGAACTGGCGCATGATGGCGCTCTCTTTGGCGCCCAGGGCCTTGCGGATGCCAATCTCACGGGTTCTCTCCGTGACGGATACCAGCATGATGTTCATGATGCCGATGCCGCCCACCACCAGGGAAATGGCAGCAATCCCTGCCAGGATATAGATGACCATATTGACCATGGAGTTCATCTGCTCCACCATTTCTGCCATACTGCTGACGGTGTATGCATCGTCATCCTCAAAAAATTTCATAGAGAGCGCTCTCCAACAGTGTCTTGGCCTCGGAAATATGGTCCGTGTTCCGAGCGGTGATGGTGTAACTGGAGACCGTTCCGGTATAGCTGAGGCGTGCCGCCGTGGAGTATGGGAGAAAGACACAGTCATCGGCGCCGCCTTCTTCCAATTCGCCAGATTCCGCGGCCATAACCCCGACAATGGTGAAAGCGTTGCCGTTGATCCGCAGGGTTTGGCCCACGGCATTTCCGCCATAATAATAGGTGTTGAGATACTGTCCCACCACGCAAACTCTCTTTCGACCGGTCATATCCGTATACTGCAGGCCCCGGCCGGCAGCAAGGCTATAGCCCTTCATCTCAAAATAGTCCTCACTGACGCCGGTGACAGAGGTTGCGGTGAGGGAATCACTGCCGACCTTGACCAGGCTCGACATGGTGACGGTGGGGGAAATCTGCTTGAAGGGTCGCTGTTTTCCTCCACCAGCGCATACATCTCCTCCTCAGACACGCTCCGGGAGGAGCCGCGGCCGATGATGTTTACCGTCAGGGAGTCCGTTCCCATGTCAGAAAAGCTATCTTCAATATAGCCCTGCATACCGTTGCCAAGTCCTACGATCACGATCACCGCGCACACACCGATGATAATACCCAACATGGTGAGAAAGGTCCGCATCTTGCTGCCCAGAATATTTTTGAGAGCCGGCTGTAAGGTCTCCGTCAAATTCATGTCACGCCCCGCCTTCCGGCGGCGCCAGGAACCACAATGGCTTCCGGGGCTTGGGCGTCCCCGTCATAGACAACCTGCCCGTCCTCCAGACGGATAATCCGCTGGGTCTGGACGGCAATGGAGTTGTCATGGGTAATGAGCACCACTGTGTTGCCGGCGGCGTGGAGTTCCTGCAGCATGGAGAGCACCTCACGGCCGGTGTGGGAGTCCAGGGCGCCGGTAGGCTCATCGGCCAGGATCACAGCCGGGTCTCCGGCCAGAGCTCTGGCAATGGATGCCCGCTGCTGCTGACCGCCGGAGAGCTGCATGGGCTTGTGGCGCAGCTTGTTACCAAGTCCCACCATTTCCAGGGCAATCCTGGCCCGTTCCTGCCGCTCAGCCTTAGGTACGCCGGCATACATCAGAGGCACTTCCACATTTTCCAGCAGCGTGAGCTTGGGCAAGGAGGTTATACTGCTGAAAGATAAAGCCCAGCATTTTGTTGCGGATTACCGCCAGCTCATTTTTATCCAGCTGGCCCACGTCCTGCCCATCTAGAAGATAGGTGCCGGAGGTAGGAACATCCAGACAGCCAATGATATTCATACAGGTGGACTTGCCGGAACCGGACTGGCCCACAATGGCAATCAATTCGCCCTTTTGCACTTGAAAAGAGATGTGATCTGCGGCTTTCACCGTGGTGTCACCCATTTGATAATACTTGCACACCTCTCGAAATTCAATCAGTGCGCCCATCAGAAACCTCCCGGCCCACCGCTGGGCATCCCACCGCCGGGCATCGCCGCCTCCGCCAGAGGGAATCATGCCGACAGCCATGAAGTCCATAGAGTCACTGCTGGAGGATGTCTGCAGATAGGCCACCGTGTCGCCCTCCTGCAGTCCGGAGATGATCTCGGTATAGCTCTCATCGCTGATGCCAGGTTCCACCGACACATAGACATAGCCCTCAGGGGCCTCCTGGTCCAAGGCGTTTGCGGCGCTGGGAGAATCAGCGGTGATTAAGACAGTGTCGCCCCGGTTCACCGCAGCGCTGGGTACAGCCAGAACACCTTGGGCGGAGTCCAGGAGGATCTCCGCATCCACATTCATGCCGGGGCGGAGACCGTCAGTTTCGTCAATACGAATGGTGACAGGGTAGGTGGTGATGCCGCCGGAGGTAGTGCCTGCAATGGAAACATTGGTAACTACGCCGGTATATACCTGGCCCTCTGCCGCGTCAGCGGTAATCTGACCTCCTGCCCCACGGCAACCTCAGAGATGTCCAGCTCATCAATGTTCAGCGTCATTTCCAGATAACTCATATCGTAGATGACGCACAGCGTACTGTCAGAGCCGCCCTCAATGTTGTCGCCGGCCTTGGCGTTCTTGGTGACAACAGTGCCGGAGATGGGAGCGGTGATCGTATAGTCGTCCAGACTGTCCTGGGCGTTTTCCAGGGAAGTGGAGGCATTGCTGAGGCTGATGCGAGCGCTTTCAACTTGATTATCTGCGGTGCTGCCAGTGATGGTGCAGATCCGCTCACCGCTGGAGATGGCATCGCCTGGCAGCCAGTTCAAGCCGCTGATTTTACCAGAGACCTCAGCAGTAATGACGCTGGAAGAACTGAGGTTGATGGCGGTCTGGCCATAGCTGGTATAGCTGCCGATGGAAGCGACAGCAGTATAGTCCTCAGTAACCAGCCCTGGGTTGGGAGCTTTGACCTGTACAGAGACCGCCTGCAATCCGGTGTTGGTGGTGATGGAGGAAGAGGAGACCGCTGTAACGGTGCCGGAGGTAGTGCCGTCAAAGTTTCCGATGTAAATGGTAGCTGTCTGCCCTACATAAAAGTCAGAGGACTGGCGTAGGGAACAGGAAGGTCATATAAATGTTGTTGTCCCCTACAATCCGCACAAGCTCTGTCCCTGCGCTGACGCTCTCACCGTTTTTCACATATACCTCAGAGACTGTGCCGCCCATATCCGCAGAGGGTATTTGGCGTTCACTGCCTGCTGGTAGTTGGACTGCGCCTGGGAGTAAGAATTTTGGGCCTGGGTTTGGCTGCTGGAAGCATTGGAGGAATCCAGCGTATAGAGAAGTTGTCCCTCCTCTACTTGGTCACCCTCTTCAAAGGTATCACTGAGGACCTCTCCGACACCAGCGTATTGACCGTATAGGAGTCTGCCGGTTCCAGTGTCCCGCTGCCCGTGAGGGATTTTGTGATATCGCGGGTCTCAGTCGCGGCGGTTTGATAGGTTGCAGAAGCTGCTGCCTGTTGACCGGCTGGGAGGCGAAAAAGGAATCCGACGCCAATACATACTGCTACGAGCACAGGGATCAGCCACTTGAGGTGTTTTTTTCAGCCGCCGCAGCACGTCCGGCGAGATCATCTTGCGTTTCGTCTTCTCTTCCATAGGATATCCGTTCCTTTCCTGACAGGATTTTCTTCTAGGATATCCCAGAAAGCTGAAACCATTCTGAAAGAGAATTTAAGTTTTTTGAAGATGCAGGCCTCTTCGAAACACTATGTCCGCAAGCAGACACAGCGCCACGGTGAGAGCCATATCCGCCAGTGTACAGCCAACTGGGATGTCCAGCCGCATCAACAAACGGTAGAGCACAAAGCCGATCAACCAGACGGACAGGTTCCGCCCGTCATAGGCTGCGGAAGAGCGGTCTCGCCGCAAAGGAAGTGGTCTGCAATCTGTACGGCGACCATGGGGGCGAACACGGGGCCAATCAAATACAAAAAGCCGGTAATGTCGTCCATGGGAAAGAGAATGGCGCCGAGAATGCCTGCGGCGGTCACTGCGATGGCGGTGGGCCTTCCATGGATGTTTTTGCAGAGTGATTCGGCGGAGATGCCGGCGGACCAGGCATCCAGGAAGGTGGTGGTGACGGTAGAGAACACCAGGATTACCAGCGCCGCGACACCAAGGCCCGCCCGCATCATGATCTGCGCGATATCAGATTCCCCGGTATAGATGGCAGCGCCCATACCAATCACATACATCCAGCAGGAGACGGCAAAGTAGGTGACGGCGCTGGCTAAAGTGGCGGCAAAGGGCTTCTCCGCCTCCCGGGTATAATCACTGACGAGGGGCAGCCAGCTCAGGGGCATAGCCACCGCCAGCTCCACTGCCGCACCGAAACTCATGGCCTCGCCTGAGACAGAGGCCGGGTCGTTGCCGAAGAAAATCACCTTGCACAGCAGCACGGTCAGAACCAGCAGTGCGGCCATGGCAATTCGATTCATCCATCCCAGATTGGTGACGCCCGCGGCAATCCACACAATGATGAGTCCTCCGATCACGGCGCACCACACCCAATGGCCCACGGGGAAGATACCGCCGATGGCAAGAGCGCCGTCGTAGATCATAATAGCAGTCCAGCCCACTAGCTGCAGGACATTTAAAAAGGCGAACAGCAGCCCGCCCTTTTGGCCAAAGGACAGCTTTACAGTCTCCATGGAACTCTTGCCTGTTCGGCTGCCAATCAGACCCGCCAGAAAAAACAGCGTGCAGCCGATCACATGTCCGATGAGGATGGCGGCAAAGCCTCTTTGCCATCCCCAGGGGGCGAAGCTGGTTCCTGTAAGAATCTCCGCCAGGGAGACCCCGGCGCCAAACCAGATCAGGGCGTTTTGAAAGGTGGAGGTTTTTTCATATCGGTTCCTCTTTGATACAAAAGCGTTTTCCCAGGGGCAGGCGATCAAACGCGCTGCTCCCAGGCCATGTCCCAGAAGGAGGCTTCATACCGGGAGCAGGCTGTGAAGATTTCCTCCAGCTCCCGCAGCTGCGCTTCTGTGTAGTCCGCCGTCAGCTGTTCCAGCATGTTCTTGAGGATCACATTGTTCCCGGTATAGCGCTCCGTGATGTAGCCCCGAACCCATCTTCCGTACAGGGGGTGGTCCGGCGCATCCGGGCGTTCAGCCACGATCTGGCGGGCGATGACTTCATAGCTGTACGCGCAGGAGAAGATGGCGGTCAGCACCTCCGCCTCGCCGCCCCGGTAGGCGACGCTCAGCATATAGGAGGTATAGGAGCGGTTGTCCTGGGCGATGGGGGTGGTCCAGCTCCTCCTGGTGATGCCGAAGTCGGCCATATAGCCGTTGTGGACATTCACCTCACCATCCAGAATTGCCTGGAGGTGTTGGGGTTATCAATGCGCTGGCCGTTGAACCAGGCGGCGCTGCCATCGGTCAGCACCAGCAGGTCGTTGGCATCGTTCAGGTTATGCCCGCCCTTGCACAGCACATTGCAGCCAAATTTCTGGCTAATCTCTTTAGCGGCGTTTTCCATATCGGCAGCCGTCTTAATGCTGTGGCCGCACAGGATCTCCGCTTCGGGGATGTTGGGGGTAATGACTTCCGCCAGGGGCAAAAGCTCAGTTTCCAGCGCGGTAACTGCGTCCGGTTCCAGCAGGGCTGCGCCGGAGGTTGCCACCATCACAGGGTCCACCACGATATGCTTTGCGCCGTACTGCCGCAGCTTTTGGGCGATCACGCGGATCAGCTCCTGGGAGCTGACCATACCGATCTTGACAGCATCCGGGTAGATATCCGTAAACACGGCATCCAGCTGCTGCGCTAAAAATTCCGGCGTTGAATTCAGGATGCCGGTTACCCCAGTGGTGTTCTGGGCGGTCAGGGCGGTGATGGCGCTCATGGCAAACACGCCGTTCATCGTCATGGTTTTGATGTCGGCCTGAATTCCGGCGCCGCCGCTGGAGTCACTGCCAGCGATTGTCAATGCTGTTCTCATGTTTTTCCTCCTGTTGCCCGTATCGGGCGTGGTTCAGCATCAGGTAAAAATATCCGCCGTGCAAGGTGGTGCCCCCAATGCACAGCGCACCAACAGCGATAGGATGTATCGAACACCCCAAAGCTGCAAGGTCATATTATAACTGCCCGGCCAGGCGGTACAGTTCCCGGCTGGCAGCGC
>VOFH01000716.1_pt1 | contig 34001 bp, 49 predicted proteins | sample 5384091 | NCBI WGS metagenome assembly VOFH01 (sample SAMN12384727, study PRJNA508395) | human gut metagenome | isolation source: healthy gut G | host: Homo sapiens
CGACCGCATACTGACGGGAAAATATACGGGAATCCCGGCCTTTATCGCGATTATGGGAATTGTATTCTGGCTGACATTTAACGTGATCGGAGCGGGATTACAGTCGCTTTTGGAAACGGGAATCGGATACTTGACAGAAATCACAGATCAGGCGATGACATCCGCGGGAGTCAATACGGCGGTTCATTCCCTCGTTATTGACGGGATTTTTAACGGTGTGGGAGGAGTCCTTAGTTTCCTGCCGATCATCGTTACATTGTTTTTCTTCTTATCTTTGCTGGAAGACAGCGGATATATGGCAAGAGTAGCTTTTATTATGGATAAGCTGCTTCGTAAGCTTGTATTGTCGGGAAGAAGTATCGTGCCGATGCTGGTCGGGTTCGGATGTACCGTTCCCGGGGTGATGGCGAGCAGAACGCTTCCGTCGGAAAGAGACAGGAAAATGACGATTTTGCTGACTCCGTTTTATGAGCTGTACGGCAAAGCTTCCGATCTATGCATTCTTTTCGGCTGTATTTTTTCCGGACTATGCCGCGCTTGTGATGATCGGATTGTATGTTCTTGGTATTGTTATGGGAATTATCATGGCCCTTTTGTTTAAAGGAACGATGTTTAAAGGGGAGCCTGTTCCGTTTGTTATGGAACTTCCGAATTACCGTCTTCCGGGAATGAAAAATGTCGGACAGTTATTGTGGGAAAAAGCGAAAGATTTTCTTCAGAGAGCTTTTACGGTTATTTTCGCGGCGACGATCGTGATCTGGTTCTTGCAAAGCTTTGATATAAGCCTGAATATGGTGACAGATTCAAAGGACAGTATTTTGGCAATGATCGCGGGAGCTCTTTCACCGGTTTTCGCACCGCTTGGGTTTGGGGACTGGCGTATATCGACGGCTCTTGTAACCGGATTTATGGCAAAAGAAAGTGTTGTCTCGACGCTGACGGTGTTGTTCGGCACTACGGAAGCGCTTCTTGGAACGATCACGGCGGCAGGAGCTGCGGCGCTTCTCGTATTTTGCCTGTTGTATACTCCCTGTGTGGCTGCGGTTGCATCGATCAAGCGGGAGCTTGGCGGAAAATGGGCGTTTTTTGTTGTCATCGGCCAATGTGTGATCGCATGGCTTGCGGCATTCGCAGTTCATACAGTTGCGATGCTTTTTAAACCTGCTTGGACCCGGCAGAGGGAACGGAACATGAATCGGGATAGGTAATGGAGTGGAGGAGAAGTCCTGCCGGATTGCAGCGTACTTCTTTATCCACTCCCTTTTTTATGAGAAATTCAATGATGTGCTCCGGCATCAGGTACAGAAAATCATTTGCACAGATTTTGATCGTAAGAAGCGAAAAGCTGTCGTTTTCGGTTTCTTTGGGTGGGAAACGGAAATGTCAAATATTTCTTTGACTGTTCCTTTTTTCTTTTTACTCCTGAAAGGGAACGAAAATCATGGACTCCGACGAGAGAATCAGCCGCCTTTCTTATGGCGGCAACTTCTGATTCGAGATGATTTCCGGTATATTTGCCGTGTAGGCTCTTGTGAATGATGTGAATATCTTTCGGAAGATATTCGTTAAGCTTTGATAAAAAATATGTATCGGAAAAAGGAGACTCTGTGTGAAAGTTGACTGTCTGACAGAGTGCGTGGACTCCGGGCGCTGTTTTAGCGCCGGCAAAAAAGAGTGATGTCTTCACCGGTCATTTTCTGTAAAACAGAAGAAATGCGATATGAAATCGTTTTCGCGTATCCGTCTGCGGCAGGACGTGTCCATCCTAAATAGCGTGTTCCGTCGTATTGAAGGGTTAGTTTTATGTTGGGCATAAGGTACTCCTTTGTGCGGTTATTTGTATATCATATGTCTGTATAATAGTGTATCGGGTATCGGATGTCAAACGGAATATACAGGGGTGATTTTCTAAAATGATTATGATATACTGGCTACGTGAAATCAGAGTAAATAAGAAAAACAGTTTAAGATTCATTTTGTTGCACAATGAAAAAAGCAATAAAAAAATATAAAAGAAAACAAAAAGTGTAAAAGAAGGAGAAAAGGATGATAGAAGAAAAAAGAGTAGAAGATTCCAGAGTGGAGACGGTTCACATTATCAGACCAAATCATCTCAATGCAGCCGGCCGGCTTTTCGGCGGGATGTTAATGCAGTGGCTTGATGAAGTAGCGGGAATGGTGGCAAAGAGACATACGAGAGCGAACGTCATAACTGCGTCAGTAGATAATCTTCGGTTTATCCATGGCGCATATAAAGGCGAGATGGTTGTTATAGTCGGAAAAGTAACATATGTCGGCACGACATCTATGGAAGTGCGTGTAGATACTTATGTGGAACATATGGAAGATGGGATGCGCCGTCCCATCAACCGCGCGTATTTTACGATGGTTGCGTTAGATGAAGACGACAAACCAAAGCAAGTGCCCCGTCTGATTTTAGAGACAGCGCAGCGCGCGGAATGGAAAGCGGCAGAGAAACGGCGTGAGATGAGGATGAGACGAAAAGAAGAAGGTTTTTAATAAAATATAGAGTCTACTTTCCGTTGTGTTTTCGGAAGAGCGAGGAGGCCATATTGATCGTTCGATCGATCTGCTCCCGCTCTTCTTTGCTTTTTCCGTCTTTTAAAATGTCAAGGATCAAGGTCATTTCCTCCGGTGTAAAACGGATTCCCTGTTTGTTAGCTCCGCTGATGAGAGCCATCATAATAGGAGCCAACTCTTTTCCGGATTTTCCGGAAGTTTTGGAGGCGGCTGTTTTGATCAGTTCTAATTTTATAGGGTCGATATTTTTCATTGCGGGATTATTCATCCAGTCGTTCATATTGGTAATTCCTTTCTATAAATGATTTTAAATATTTTTTAAAGTTCGTTTTCTTTCTTTTGCTGTGCATCTGTCTCATCGTGCTCTTGATTTTGCGAAACGGATGAAAACAGGTCGCTGTACATATGGAACTGTTCTTGAAGATCTGCGGGAAATATGCCCGAGAACAGGTCGGCAGGATTAAAAGAATCGTTTCCCTGACCGTCTTGCGGCTGCATCATTTCCATAAAAGACATCATTTCTTTTAATTGAATCAAAGTATCGAGCATTTCGGCATCTTTTTTGTTCAGATAAGGCCGGAAACTGTCAATAAGATCGAAAGGAGAACTTATGTTTTGATCGCTGTTTCCGGTGGAAAAAAGGATCTGCCAGGCTGCGTTGTCCGAAAAGCCGGATCGTTCTTTGAAGTTCAATAAACTTGATAAATGAGGCGAGCATCCGGCGTCCGGAAAATGGGGTGTAAGGGATGAGAAGCTTCATGATCTGAAGTGTAGGCGATGTGACAAGTTCATCAAAAGGCGTCATTCGTTCCGTTTGGTCTTGATCCATTTCCAAAATGCTCCACTGTATAGAGTTGTAAATATATATGTGACTTTGTATAGAAATATGTATTTTGGGAATGTTACTTTTTAGAAAATATTTCATAAAATAGTAAAGAATGGGTACAAGAAAGGAAATGAATATGTCAAGAAAATTAATTATCGATGGGAATGCAGTGTATGAGATTGATGAACAGTGTATGTTGAGACGAAAATTGGAAGAAAATGCCGAGGCGACAAAAGGCAGCAGTGAGAACAAAAAAGGGACGGCAAATAAAGATATGAAAAAGGATTAAATAAAATATAAACAGAAACAGGAAAAGATGCGCGGAAGAGACCGCGCATCTTTTTGAGACAGAGGTGGAATTCAGATTAGCATCCGCATCCGCAGTTGGATCCGCATCCGCCGCCGAAGCTGTTGCCGCCGCAGAAGAGAAGAAGAAGGATGATCCAAAGACAACTGTCATTGCCGCATCCGTTTCCGCATCCGCTGTTCATATTGCCGCATCCGCCGCAGCAGGCGAGAAGAAGGATGATCCAAAGGCAAGAAGACATTCCGTTTCCGTTTTCGCAACCGCATCCGCAGTTAGTAGCTGTTAAATCACTCATGTTAAATCCTCCGAATTGATTATTGTTTACAGTTTTATATTATGCCGGCAGATGAAAAGTGTTCCTTAGGGGCAAAAGTTTCGTGTCGGGAATATTCTGAATAAAAAAGGATTTCTTATGAAATGGGTAAAACAATCAGTCGGATACTGGTGTGATGACATAAAACAGGGAAGATGCATAGGGCAGGGAGTGTGCGTGGCGCTGTTGGATACCGGGATAGCAAGACATCCTGATCTGAAAGGCAGCGTAGTGAAGTTTTGCGATTTTACAAAAGAAGGTAGCCTGCCGGGAGAGAAATGTTATGACGACAGCGGACATGGAACGCACGTGGCTGGGATTTTGTGCGGAAGCGGAAAAGTGTCAGCGGGAGCATACGCAGGCATGGCGCCGAAAGCAAAGCTTGTTGTCGGAAAAGTACTTGATAAAGACGGAAACGGGGATGTTTCTCATGTGATGAAAGGGATTGAGTGGATTTTAAAGGAAAGAAAGAAGTATGGGATCCGAATTGTGAATATTTCTGTCGGTACGAATCCCGGACTTGCAAAAAAACAAAAAGAACTGCTGCTTGATGCAGTGGAACTGCTCTGGGATACCGGTCTTACCGTTGTTGTCTCTGCCGGAAACTACGGACCGGAGGAGGGAACGGTGGCAGTTCCGGGAAACAGCAGAAAAGTGATTACGGTAGGCGTGCCTGACAGCAATCTTCCGTATTCGAGAAAAAGCAGGAAGAGTCTGAATTATTCGGGAAGAGGACCGACGGGAGAATGCGTTGTAAAACCGGATGTTTTTGCACCTGGAACAGGAGTTGTAAGCTGTAACAGTATGTATGGAATGTCGGGAGAACATCCTTATATAATGAAGACGGGAACGTCTATGGCGGCTCCGGTTGTCTCGGGAGCCGCTGCCTGTCTGTTGTCAAAGTACCCTGATATGACAAATGTGGAAATAAAATTAAAGTTAAGAGAGTCATGTGTGAAAATGAAAGGGACAGAATCAGGATGGGGAATGCTTCATGTAGGGAGATTGTTAGGCTGTGATAAAGTGTAAAGAAAAAACACTTGACACCTGAATCTGTTTCGTGTATGATGGCATAGGTGACAAGAATGGATAAGATTTTAGAGCAGGCATTATTATATGATTTTTACGGTGAACTTTTGACCGCGCATCAGAAAGAAATTTACGAACAGTTTGTATTAGACGATCTTTCGCTTGGGGAGATCGCGGCAGATGCGGGCATCAGCCGTCAGGGCGTCCACGATATTGTGAAGCGCTGTGCAAGATCACTGGAAGAATATGAACGAAAACTTCATCTTGTAGAAAAATTTCTTTCTGTAAAGGAGAAGGTTTCCTGCATCGATGAGATATTGCAAGAATGGGAAGAAGAGAAAGAAAACCCCGAAGAAATTATAGAGCGTCTCCGTAAATTGTCGGCAACGATCATCGAAGAATTGTAAATATAGTTGTTTATGATGGCAAGAAAAAAGATGATCATGGCAGATGCAAAAGTAAAATGTAGAGGAGTCAGACAATGGCATTTGACAGCTTAACAGAGAAATTACAAAATGTATTCAGAAACCTTCGCAGTAAAGGCCGTCTTACAGAAGACGATGTGAAGGCTGCGCTTAGGGAAGTTAAGATGGCGCTTCTTGAGGCGGATGTCAATTTTAAAGTCGTAAAAAATTCGTAAAAGATGTTCAGGAAAGAGCAGTCGGTCAGGATGTTATGAACGGACTGAATCCGGGACAGATGGTTATCAAGATCGTAAATGAAGAACTTGTAAAGCTGATGGGATCTGAGACTACAGAGATCAAACTTCAGCCGGGAAGCGCGATCACAGTGATCATGATGGCAGGTCTTCAGGGAGCAGGTAAGACGACAACGACGGCAAAACTGGCAGGAAAATACAAATTAAAAGGAAAGAAACCTCTTCTTGTTGCGTGTGATGTTTACCGTCCGGCAGCGATCAAGCAGCTTCAGATCAACGGTGAAAAGCAGGGCGTGGAAGTTTTTTCAATGGGAGATAAAAACCGTCCTGCGGATATTGCGAAAGCGGCTCTTGCTCACGCACAGAAAAACGGAAATAATATCGTGATCCTTGACACGGCGGGACGACTTCATATTGATGAAGATATGATGGCAGAACTTCAGCAGATCAAGGAGGCAGTAGAAGTTCATCAGACGATTTTGGTCGTAGATGCAATGACAGGTCAGGATGCGGTTAATGTGGCTGAATCCTTTCATAATAAAATAGGAATAGACGGTGTGATCGTCACAAAATTAGACGGTGATACAAGAGGCGGTGCGGCGCTGTCGATCAAGGCGGTAACAGGAAGACCGATTCTCTATGTCGGTATGGGTGAGAAGCTTTCTGATCTGGAACAGTTTTATCCGGACAGGATGGCATCCCGTATTCTCGGAATGGGAGACGTACTGACACTGATCGAGAAAGCCGGAGCGGAGCTTGACGAAGAGAAAGCGATGCAGATGGCAGATAAGATGAAAAAAGCTCAGTTCGACTTTGAAGATTATCTGATGAGTATGGAACAGATGCGTAAGATGGGCGGTCTGTCAAGCATTATGAGCATGATGCCCGGATTAGGCGGATTAGGCGGGAAAAATAAACTGCCGGATCTTGATTCTCCGGAAAATGACAAGAAGATGGCTCGCATGGAAGCGATCATATATTCGATGACTCCGGAGGAAAGAAAAAATCCGGATCTGTTAAATCCTTCCAGAAAACATCGTATCGCAAAAGGTGCGGGAGTGGATATTTCCGAAGTGAACCGCATGGTAAAACAGTTCAACGAGTCGCGGAAGATGATGAAAAAACTTCCGAATATGATGGGCGGTAAAGGTGGTAAGAAGGGCAGATTCAGACTTCCCTTTTAACACATAGATAACAAAACAAATTAAAAGAAAAACAGAGGTGGAAAAAATGGCAGTAAAGATCAGATTAAGAAGAATGGGACAGAAGAAAGCTCCTTTTTATAGAATCGTGGTAGCTGATTCAAGATCCCCGAGAGACGGAAGATTTATCGAGGAGATCGGAACATATGATCCGACAAAAGATCCGAGCGAGTTTAAAGTAGATGAAGAACTTGCTAAAAAATGGCTTAACAACGGAGCACAGCCGACAGAAGTAGTAGGAAAGATCTTCAAAGCGGCAGGTATTGAGAAATAAGATGTCCGCGGAGGTGCGTACAGATGAAAGAATTAGTTGAAGTCATAGCAAAAGCGCTTGTAGATCATCCGGAAGAAGTTTCTGTTAATGAAAAAAATGAAGGACGTACGATAGTGCTTGAGCTTCATGTCGCAGAAGGCGATATGGGAAAAGTGATCGGCAAACAAGGCCGTATCGCAAAAGCAATCCGTTCTGTTGTGAAAGCGGCAGCGGCAAAAGAAGACAAAAAGTAGTTGTCGATATTATGTAATATATAATAAGAAAGTAAGGGGGACAGCGTTCGGTAAGAACAGCCTGCCCCTTTTCTTATGCAACAGTCTGATTTTGCAGAATCGATACGATGGCAGAAAGAGAGAAAATTGATTGGAACAAGGGAGAAGTGGAATGGAACAGTTTTTGCAGGTAGGAGCGATTACTTCCACGCACGGAATTCGGGGAGAAGTAAAAGTATTTCCGACGACAGACGATCCGGCGCGGTTTAAAAAGCTGAAAAAAGTGATTTTGGATACAGGAAAACGTCAGATCGATATGGAGATTCAATCGGTTCGTTTTTTTAAACAGTTTGTGATTGTTAAATTTAAAGGAATCGATAATATTAATGATGTAGAACAATATAAAGGAAGTTCCCTTTTTTGTTTCAAGGGAAAACGCGGTAAGTCTGGAAGAAAATGAATATTATATTGCCGATCTGATCGGCATGGAAGTGTTTACAGAGGAAGGACATTTCGGAATTGTAAAAGATGTGATGGAGACCGGTGCGAACGAAGTATATATTATAGATTCGGACGTTCATGGGGAAGTGCTCGTTCCGGCGATCAAGCAATGTATTGAAAATGTAGACGTAGAAAACGGAAAAATGCAGATCCGTCTGTTAGAGGGTCTGATCGGATAGATTTTAATGTTAGGAGAAGCAAAAAGAATGAACTTTCATATACTTACGTTGTTTCCCGAAATGGTTGAAAACGGACTGAAAACAAGTATTATCGGGAGAGCGGTCGCCGGGGGACTGCTTTCGATCGAGGCTGTCAATATACGGGATTTTGCATTTAACAAGCATCAAAGTGTAGATGATTATCCGTATGGAGGAGGAGCGGGAATGCTGATGCAGGCTGAGCCTGTGTATTTGGCATATAAAGATATCGAGGAACGGATCCAAAAGCGGATACAGAATGCAAAAATGCAGAATGCAGAAACGGAAGAACAAGATGCGGAAGTGAAAGTGCAGAATGCAGGGATACAAGATGCAGAAACTGTAAGTCCGGATAAAAAACTCCGTGTTGTCTATCTTTCTCCTCAGGGGAAGACTTTTGACCAGAAAATGGCAGAAGAACTGGCAGAGGAAGAAGATCTTGTTTTGCTGTGCGGGCATTATGAAGGGATTGATGAACGTGTTTTGGAGGAGATCGTGACGGATTACGTCTCTATAGGAGACTATGTGCTCACAGGAGGGGAACTTCCGGCTATGGTCATGGTAGATACGATCTCAAGGCTTGTGCCGGGCGTACTGCACAATGACGTCTCGGCAGAGTTTGAATCATTTCAGGATAATCTGCTGGAATATCCTCAGTATTCCAGACCGGAAGAGTGGCACGGGAAAAAGTTCCGCCGGTGCTTTTGTCGGGACATCATGCAAACATAGAAAATGGAGAAGAGAACAGTCGATTCTGCGGACTTACGAGAGAAGACCGGATCTTCTTGAAAAAAGCTCGTTAACGTGGAAAGAAAAAAAGTGGCTGGAAGAGACGGTTAAGGAAAAAACAGTTCACGAAGAGCCGGAAGATGTGACAGAGTGCAACGAATTGACATTATTACACTTTTTAGCTTGAATTTCCCGAAAACTTGAAAGTATAAGAATAAAAGGAGTAGAATATTTCGTTGGAGAGGTTGCCGGATATGGGAATCTCTTTATCAAATATATCTTTTATATAATAATAGGGAGGAAGAGAAAATGAAGAAAAACATTTTCAAAAAAAGCTGGCAGAGTGTTTACATCACTGGCTCTTGCAGTGTCTATTTGTCTGACGATGTCGGTTTCTGTTTTCGCTAAAAACGGTAACGACTTGGAAAACAAAAACATCAATTATCGCGATTATCTTTATTTTGTGATCGATGGAAAAGATTACAAGATGACAGATCTTACAACAGAGCCGGGCGTAGATCTTTCGGGAAGCAATGTGTCTGCCGAAGTTTACGCAAAAGTTGATATGGATGGTTTGAATGCGGCGATGAAGGCGTCAGGTTCCAAAGATACATTTGTCCTGCACAAGAATACATATATGTCACGTTATGAAAAATCGACAGAGCCGATTGTGTATAATTTCCAGGATGCCGGAAACGGTACATATGCGATCGTAGATAAGTCGGGAGCACATATGACATTGGATAACCTTGCGCATGTAGCTACTGTGGGATTGTATATCGGAAAAACAGCGGACAGCTCCAGCTATTATTTCGGTATGGACGCAGTTGTAACAAATCTTTTCAAACTGAATATTCTTGGAAAAGTGACAGCGAAGGCAACTGTAAACTATAAAAACGCAGAAGGAACGATTTTAAAACAGCTCGAGTATGAGACGGAAACAACAGGATATTGGGGCGAGAATGTTCTTGTAGAATATGCGAATCTTCCGTTGATCGGAACATCTTATAATCTTGCGGGAGATACAACAGGCGCATGGATCAGTTACGGATATGAAAATGAGATCAACGTAACAGTTGAAAGAATTGAGCCGGTCTTTACTGGTCTGGAAACTAAAGTTGCAGAAGTAGAGGAGTTCCTTAACAAAACAGAAGACAAATACACAGAAGAATCAATGACGGCTCTTACAAACGCACTTGAAGCGGCAAAAATATTCTTGCAAACAAAGACAATGCAATCCAGGCAGATGTGGATGACGCTTTGACGGTGTTGACAGATGCGAAAGACAAGCTTGTTTTGGTTCAGGAAGAAACAGTTAATCTGAAGGCGTTGCAAGACAAAGTTGCAGAAGTAGAAAAATTCCTTGCAGAGACAAAGACAGAATATACAAAAGAGTCTATGAAAGCTTTGAAAGACGCGCTCGCAGATGCAAAAGCAATTCTTGCAGATCCGAAAAATGCAAAACAGGCGGATGTAGATAACGCGTTGAAAACTTTGACAAAAGCAAAAGAAGGTCTTGTACCGGTAACAAGCGACTCGAAAGGAACGGAAGCTGCAAAGCAGGAAGCAAAAGCTCCGGTTACAGGAGATCATTCGTTTGCGGGAATCACGCTTTTGGCATCTATGCTTTGTCTTGCGGCAGGAACGATCGTGTTTGTAAAGAGAAAACACATTTAGGACTTGTCAATCGGCACAAAATATGATAGACTACAGAAGTTGTGAAAAGAAGAGCGATGGTCCTCTGACACATTTTTAGTGTTAAGAACGTCAAATATGAAGGAGGTCACACAAAATGAACGATATCATTAAGAAAATCGAAGCAGAACAGTTGAAAGAAAACGCACCGGAATTTAATGTCGGCGATACAGTAAAAGTATACGCGAAGATTAAAGAGGGAAACCGCGAAAGAATCCACGTTTTTGAAGGAACAGTTCTGAAAAGACAGGGCGGCGGAGCAAGAGAGACTTTCACAGTAAGAAAGACATCTAACGGAATCGGAGTTGAGAAGACATGGCCGATCCACTCGCCACATGTTGAAAAAGTAGAAGTTATCCGCAGAGGTAAAGTAAGAAGAGCGAAACTGAACTACTTGAGAAAACGTGTAGGAAAAGCTGCAAAAGTAAAAGAATTAGTAAAATAGTAACCAGTGAGAGGGACAATTACAGATTTGTATATTGTCCTCTTTTTTGTAATTGCGGCGAGCGAAAGCCCGGGCTTGCCGAGATCTTGGCGTCCGCTTACGATCTTAAATTTTCCGGAAGAGGGAAAAGAAAGATGGCAGAGGCGGGCAGTCGGCAGAAGCGATTAGAGCGGAGGGGTTATGGGAGAGTTAGACTTTCGGAAGAAACGTAAAAATACAAACATACGGGGCACGGCAAGAAAGCAGGGAAAGAATTCCAGACAACGCGAACTGAGATTTGAAAACGAAAAAAGAGAGAAACGGTCTTCCGGTAAACGCTGGGGAAAAAATAAAAAAAATACAAAAGGGATCGTTTTGTGGGCAGTGGAACTTTTGCTCGTATGTATGACGGCGGTTTTTCTCGTAGCAGCTTTCGGACAGAGAGTGAATGTTATCGGAGATTCGATGTCGCCTGTTTTAAAAACGGAAATGTTGTGATGATAAATCACTTTATTTATAATATAAAAGATCCTTCGAGAGGAGATATAGCGGCGTTTCAAAAAGACGGAGACGAGCGGTATTTTGTAAAACGGATCGTAGGACTCCCGGGAGAGACGGTGCAGATCAAAGAAGGAAAACTGCTTATCGACGGAAAACCGCTGAAAGCAGAGTATGTGTCGGATATCGGATATGCGGGAACAGCGTCCGAACCGGTCCATCTGGGAAAAGATGAATATTTCCTTTTGGGAGATAATGAGACTGCCAGTGATGACAGTCGTGAAGAAAAAATCGGCAATATTAAGAAAAAAGAGATTTATGGTGAAGTTTGGTTTGTTATAAAACCGTGGTCAGACATCGGTTTTGTTTCAGACTGATTTTAGGAGGGAGATTCATGCACTTTCAATGGTATCCCGGGCATATGACGAAAGCCCGCAGAATGATGCAGGAAAATATAAAACTGATCGATCTGATCATAGAGCTTGTAGATGCGCGCGTTCCGCTTAGCAGCCGGAATCCTGATATTGATGAGCTCGGGAAAATAAGGCGCGTCTGATCCTGCTGAACAAATCAGATCTTGCAGAGGAACGGATCAATGACGAATGGATCGACTACTTTAAAGACAGAGGATATTCTGCCGTAAAGGTGAACTCAAAAAAGGCGGCGGTATGAATCAGATCCGTTCTGCGATTCAGGAGGCGTGTAAGGAAAAAACAGAGCGCGACCGTAAAGAGGAATTTTAAATCGCCCTGTCCGCGCGATGGTTGTCGGCATTCCGAATGTCGGGAAGTCTACGTTTATCAATTCCCTCGCGGGGAAGGCATGTGCGAAGACTGGGAATAAGCCGGGCGTTACAAAAGGGAAACAGTGGATCCGGCTTAATAAAAATGTAGAATTACTTGACACCCCGGGAATTCTCTGGCCGAAGTTTGAAGATCAGGAAGTCGGAAAAAAACTGGCGTTTATCGGTTCAATCAAAGATGAGATTCTTCAGACAGAAGAACTTTCCACAGAACTGATCAAGTTTTTAAATGCAGAATATGCGGGAGTGCTGGAAGAAAAATACAGTATCGAACATTTGGAAGATGTATATGAATGTCTTACGGAGATTGCAAAAAGCAGACATTGCATCGTGCGCGGAAGCGAACTTGACACGGAAAAAGCCGCAGCGATCCTTCTTGATGATTTTCGCAGCGGAAAGCTGGGGAGAATCTCATTGGAACGTCCACAGTAATTATAAAAAGAAATTCACAAAGCGGGAAGAGAAGATCGTGAACGTCAGATAGAAAAAAAGACTGCGGGCGGAAAATGTGAAGAAAAAGAGCAGAAGCAGCAAAAAGAATGACTGCAAAAAGATGTGCATATAGCAGAGGTTGACTTGAATGAAAGATGTAATAAAAGAACTTGTAGGATGGATCGTATCGATTCTGCTGATCGTGGCGGTATCTTATCTGATCGTTACATTTGTCGGACAGAGAACGCAGGTAAGCGGTTCATCTATGGAGACAACTTTGTCGGACGGAGATCACCTTATCGTAGATAAGATTTCGTACCGGTTCCGGGAGCCGCAGCGTTACGAGATCGTTGTATTTCCGTACCGATATGAAAAAATACTTACTATATTAAACGGATCATCGGACTTCCGGGGAAACGGTTCAGATTGTAGACGGATATATTTATATAAACGGAAAACAGCTTGATGAGCATTACGGAAATGAAATAATAGAAGAAGCGGGAATGGCGGCAGAACCGGTTACTCTCGGAGAAGACGAGTATTTTGTGATGGGAGATAATCGAAATAACAGTCAGGACAGCAGGGTGTCCGATGTGGGCGCGATCCATAGAGATGAATTGATGGGGCGCGCGTGGATACGGATCTGGCCGCTTGATCAGTTCGGGGTGATAAAACATGAGTAAAAGTATTGCACAGATCAAAGAAGAATTCGGAAAAGCGGATGAGAAGGAACGAGAAGCGCTGTACAGTATGTATGATGCTGATGCCCGCAGCGGCGTTCAGAAACTGATCGCTTCCTACCGAAAAAGAGGCGCTTCGCTTAGAGCGGGAGCGCCTTTTCTCATGAAAAGTTATGAGAGAAAATACAAAGATGCAGAAATGATATGCGGAATCGATGAAGCGGGAAGAGGACCGCTGGCAGTAGGCCGGTTGTGGCAGGCGCGGTTATTTTGCCGAAAGATTGTGAAATCTTATATCTGAACGATTCTAAGAAGCTTTCGGCATCGAGAAGAGAAGCGCTCTACGATGAAATTATGGAGAAAGCAGTTGCTGTCGGCGTCGGAATGGCAAGTCCCGCAAGGATAGACGAGATCAATATTCTGCAGGCTACATATGAGGCGATGCGTAAAGCGGTAGAGCAGCTTTCGGTTGTACCGGATCTTCTTTTAAACGATGCGGTTACGATTCCGGAGATGCCCTATCGTCAAGTGCCGATCGTGAAAGGAGATGCAAAAAGTGTTTCCATTGCGGCGGCAAGCGTTATCGCGAAAGTGACAAGAGACAGACTGATGATGCAGTATGATAAGATCCTTCCGGAGTATGGATTTGCACAAAATAAAGGGTACGGGTCGCAAAGTCATATTGAAGCGTTGAAACGTGTCGGAGCAAGTCCGATCCACAGACGTTCGTTTATCAAAAATTTTATTTCAGAAGAATAAAGACAGAAAAAACATTTAAAACAGAATTTCAAAAATTATGAAAAAGAATGTGGTAAAATGAAGCGAAACGTAAAGCAAAACAACAGATCTGTCGGAGCTGTATACGAGCAGGCGGCAGGATATTATCTGGAACAAAACGGTTATGAACTGATCGAGTATAATTACAGATGCCGTGACGGCGAGATTGATATTATTGCAAAAGACGGAGACTGTTATGTGTTTTGCGAAGTGAAATATCGTTCCGGCAGACAGGCGGGCAATCCGCTGGAGGCGGTCGATCAAAGAAAGCAAAAAAAGATTTTTCGGTGTGCGCTGTACTATACGGTACAGCATGGAATTGAAGATGCGCAGTGCCGCTTTGATGTGATCGGGGTGGAAGGTACAGAGATTACGCATATAAAGAATGCATTTGTGGGGTGACGGTATGAGTTTAGGGTTAGTTTATAAAAATGGAGAACATATTTTTGACGAAGTGTGCGGAGAAGTTCCGTTTTTGACATATCCGCTATTTGAAAAGACGGGAGTTGTAAAAAGCGCTTTTTTCGACAAGGATCGGCGGAGTGAGCAAAGGCTGTTATGAGTCGATGAACCTTAGTTTTGACAGAGGGGATGACAAAGATGCCGTCATGGAAAATTTTCAGAGGATCGCATCTGCAATCGGAACAAACTGTCACGATATGGTCTTGTCACGCCAAACACATACGGCAAATGTGCGTGTTGTCACGGAAGAAGATAAAGGAAAAGGGATTGTTCGCGAACGGGACTATACAGACGTAGATGGTCTTGTGACAAACGTGCCGGGGATTTGTCTTGTCACTTCTTATGCAGATTGTGTTCCGCTTTATTTTGTAGATCCGATAAAAAGTCATCGGTCTTAGTCATTCGGGATGGAGGGGAACTGTCGGAAAGATAGGAAAAGAGACGGTTCGTGTTATGAAAGAACATTTCGGGTGTGATCCGGCGGATATATTGGCGGCAGTCGGACCTTCGATCTGTCAGGATTGCTATGAAGTAAGCGGCGATGTGATTGAAAAATTCAAAGAAGCTTTCGATGAAAAAGATTGGGATAATCTGTTTTACAGAAAAAACAATGGAAAATATCAGCTTGATCTATGGAAAGCAAACGAATCGGTTTTTCGGGAATCGGGAATCTGCAAGGAACATATTGCGGTCACGAATGTCTGTACGCATTGCAATAGCAAGATCTTATATTCACATCGGGAGACAGGTGATAAGCGGGGAAATTTGTGCGCGTTTCTTGCATTAAAATAAAATTTCTTTTAGAAAAACACGGAACAGGAAAAACAGAGAAAAGCAGATCTTATCGAATTGTAAAAAATAAAAGATGAAAGGAAAAATATAGAATGCAGGGGTATCTTATCAGTGTGCTTGGCAAAGCGCAAATGTTTTTCGGCAGACACTTTCTTATGGCTGCGGCAGGCAGCAAAAATGTGTCGCAGTCAGATGCGAATAATGTTCTTGAAACAGCCGGAGAAGTGACGGCTGAGGCAACGGAAGAAGTGAACCGGTTTATCGAGTTTTTTCATGACAATATACCGAATCTGATCAGCTTCGGAGTGAAAGTTGTTCTGGCGCTTATCTTTTTCTTTATCGGGAGTAAAGTGATCAAGTGGATTAGAAAGGTGATCAGAAAATCGTTTGAGAGAAGCAATGTTGATGCAGGTGTGAAACAGTTTGTCGATTCTATGATCAAATTTAGTTTGTACGTTATATTGATCTTCATGATCGCAACAAACTTCGGGGTAGAGTCATCGTCTGTAGCGGCATTGATCGCTTCGGCAGGTGTTGCGATCGGTCTGGCGGTTCAGGGAAGTCTGTCTAATTTTGCGGGAGGTATTTTAATACTTGTTTTAAAACCTTTTACCGTAGGCGATTATATTATCGTGACACAGGAAAATATCGAAGGAACTGTAAAAGAGATACAGATCTTTTATACAAAGCTGGCGACGATCGACAACCAGACGGTAGTTGTTCCGAACAGTATACTGACAAATAACAGTCTTACAAATGTAACCGCAAGACCGGAGCGGAAACTGGATTTGAAAGTCGGCATTTCTTACGAAGCGGATCTTCGCAAAGCGAAACAGATCGTAGAAGAAAAACTGCGTGACGATCCGTCTGTCATTCAGGATGAGGAGAAAAGAGTATTTGTAGATTCGCTTGGAGACAGCGCTGTCGTGATCGGACTTCGGGCGTGGGTCAAGACGGATGAGTATTGGACGACAAGATGGCGTATACTTGAGGAGATCAAGCTGACTTTTGATGAAGAAGGTATAGAGATTCCGTATAATCAGCTGACAGTTCATATGAAAACGGATGAAGAAACGACAAAAGGAAATGGAAATACCCTCGGGGAAAATTAGCGGCGGGAAAATCCACGGGGAAAACGTTTGGAAAAAACTAAAAAAGTAGTTGAAATTTACATTAAAGTAAGATATAATAATTAAGGTTCGTATTAGTACGAATCTTAATGCCGGAATAGCTCAGCAGGTAGAGCACTTCACTCGTAATGAAGGGGTCGTCAGTTCAAGTCTGATTTCCGGCTTAATAAAAACGCAGTTCCGTTTTTTCGGAACTGCGTTTTTTTATGGCGCTCGCCGCGTTCCGGAAAGTGTCTTTCGGCGCTTTATGTGGCTGCGTTTTCCGGTTGAAAATTAAAAAGTTTGTTTACTTTTAAAATACAGAGAAATCGTATATAATAAAGTGAAAATAAAAAAGATCATAAAATAATAAAGAAGGGGACTGCCTTATGGAAAGAAAAAATATCTGGAATTTATACAGCGATGAACAGATTTTGGAACTAAAGGAAATCAATGACAAGTACAAGCGTTGCCTGGATGCCGGAAAGACAGAGCGGGAGTGCGTAGAACTTAGCGTAAATATGGCAAGAGATGCAGGTTACCGGGATCTTGAAGAAATATTAAGATCAGGAGAAACGCTGAAAGCGGGAGATAAAGTATACGCAGTCAATATGAATAAGATGCTTGCTTTATTTAGAATCGGTGAGAGACCGATTTCTGAGGGAATGAATATTCTTGGAGCACATATTGATTCGCCGCGTATTGACGTGAAACAAAATCCTCTCTATGAAAATGAAGAACTTGCTTATCTTGATACTCATTATTATGGCGGTATAAAAAAATATCAATGGGTGGCACAGCCGCTCGCACTGCACGGCGTCATCGTCAAAAAGAACGGAGAAACTGTGAAGGTATCCATCGGAGAAGATGAAAATGATCCTGTATTTGTCATCACAGATCTGCTTGTTCATCTCGCCCAGGAACAGTTGGAAAAGAAAGCGTCGCAGGTGATCGAAGGCGAGAAATTAGATCTTTTGATCGGAAACCGTCCGATAGAGAAAGCGGACGATCTCAAGAAAGAAGAAAAAAGACGCTGTAAAACAAAATGTGCTCAATATTTTAAAAGAGATGTACGGTATCGATGAAGAAGATTTTTATTCGGCGGAGCTGGAGATCGTTCCGGCAGGAAAAGCCCGTGACTGCGGACTTGACAGAAGTATGAATCTTTCTTACGGACAGGACGACCGTGTGTGCGCGTTTACGTCTTTATTTGCGATGCTGGATGTGACGGAAGCGAAAAAACAGGATGCTGTCTGCTTGTAGATAAAGAAGAGATCGGAAGTGTGGGAGCTACGGGAATGCATTCCCGGTTTTTTGAAAATACAGTTGCCGAGCTGATTGCCGTGACAGAAGGTGAATCCGAATTAAAAGTCCGCCGGGCTTTGAGTAATTCAAAAATGCTTTCGTCAGATGTAAGCGCTGCGTTTGATCCGATGTTTGCAGAAGCTTCTGAAAAACGCAGTTCCGCATTTTTTGCAAATGGAATTACGTTTAATAAATTTACAGGCAGCAGAGGAAAATCAGGTTCTAACGATGCAAACGGCGAATATATTGCGGCTCTTCGCAGAACGATGGACGAGGCGCAGGTGGCATACCAGTTTGCGGAGCTTGGAAGAGTCGACCTTGGCGGAGGCGGAACGATCGCTTATATTATGGCCAATTATGGAATGGAAGTGATCGACAGCGGAGTGGCTGTACTGAACATGCATGCTCCTTATGAAGTATCAAGCAAAGCCGATGTGTATGAGGCTGTGAAAGGATATAGAGCATTCCTGCGTATGGAATAATCGAACAAATACACGGGAATATATTTTTAGAATATATAAGAAATTATATTAACATCAGTAAAAAACATTCTGATGATGTGAAAAGTTACAAAAAATATATAAAATAAGAAATAAAACAGGTGAAAGTGTAGAATGGATTGTTGACAAAAATACTCTACATTGATATAATTCTAACAAAGCAGGTGATGATGTGCTCTTTACGAAAGAGAGTGATTATGCCATTCGTGTTATAAGAGCTTTACAAGATGGCGGTAAGAAAACGATAAAAGAACTTTGTGAATTAGAACAGATACCATCGGCGTTTGGTTATAAGATTCTTCAAAAGATGAACAAATCCGGATTGATCGAAATACGCAGAGGCCCAAAGGGCGGGTATCAGCTTGCAAAAGATATCGGCGAATTTACATTGTATGACGTAGTAACGGCAATCGAACCGGACTTTGCGGTTATGGAATGTGTTCATCACTCTTGTATCAGAAATGAAAGCAAAGAGGGATGTGCGGTTCACAGAGAACTTCTTGGAATTCAGCATTCGGTAGAAAAGCTTTTGAAAAAAAAGACAATGGCTGATATTTTAAAAAAAGTAGCATCTGTGTAGAAAATGATACACAGATGACAAAGTGGGTGTATGCCCACTTTTCTTTCCGACAAAAGTGGACTAAAAATATCCATTAAAACAGACTCACGTGCGCAGCAGAAAACTATTTATATGAAGTGTTAAGGAGGAAGAACAGATGAATCAATGTTATGGATGTACGACTTGTGAAAGTGCGGATAAGCCGTTGGAGGGGTTTATTAAAAACCTTCCGCTGGAAACGTCTCACCATAGAGTGGAAGGTCAGAGCACAAAATGTGCTTTTGGACTTCAAGGAGTATGTTGTCGGCTTTGTTCAAACGGACCGTGCAGAATCACACCGGATGCCCCGAGAGGAATCTGCGGTGCAAATGCAGATACGATCGTTGCGAGAAACTTTCTTCGTGCGGTAGCGTCCGGCTCGGGGTGCTATATCCATGTCGTAGAGAATACGGCAAGAAATGTGAAAAATGCAGCGCAGAAAAAGAGTGGGATAAAAGGAGAAGGAGCATTAAATAAACTGGCGGCTCTTTTTGAGATTGAAGAAGAGGATATGTACGTCCGGGCAGAGAAAGTTGCCGATGCGGTTCTTGCGGATCTGTATCTTCCCGAATATGAGAAAATGAAACTTGTAAAGAAAATGGCATATGCGCCTCGTTATGAAAACTGGGAAAAACTCGGCATCCTTCCGGGCGGAGCAAAATCGGAAGTCTGTCATGGAGTTGTCAAATGTTCGACAAACTTAAATTCAGATCCGGTCGATATGTTAAAAGATTGTTTGAAACTTGGAATTTCTACAGGTATTTACGGGCTGACATTGACGAATCTTCTGAATGATATCGTGCTCGGAGAACCGAAGCTTCGTCTGGCTCCGGTCGGTCTGAGGGTGATCGATCCGGATTATATCAATATTATGATTACAGGACATCAGCATTCGATGTTTACATATCTTCAGGAAAGGCTTACAGATGCGGATATTACGGAAAAGGCAAAACAGGCGGGAGCAAAAGGGTTTAAGCTTGTCGGATGTACTTGTGTCGGACAAGATCTCCAGCTTCGAGGCGCGCATTATGAAGATGTGTTTGACGGACATGCCGGAAATAACTACACGAGCGAAGCGATTCTCGCCACAGGCGCAATCGATGCAGTGATTTCGGAATTTAACTGTACTTTGCCGGGAATCGAACCGATCTGTGACGAATTGAAGATCAAACAGCTTTGTATTGACAGTGTGGCGAAAAAAGCAAATGCAGAGCTGGAAGAATTTGACTTTGAAAACAGAGAGCAGGTAACGGAGGAAATTATAGATAAAGTTCTTCTTTCTTATAAAGAGAGAAGAGGCGCGGATTGTGCGTCGGAAGAACGGGTAGAACTGAATCTGATGGAAGAGCATGGCAATGAACGTACACTTACAGGAGTCAGTGAAGGTTCCTTGAAAGAATTTCTCGGCGGAAATTGGAAGCCGCTTGTAGATCTGATCGTATCAGGCGATATTAAAGGAGTTGCGGGAGTTGTGGGCTGTTCAAACTTGACGGCGGGAGGACATGATGTCCTTACGGTAGAACTTACGAAAGAGCTGATTGCCCGGGATATTATCGTTTTGACGGCAGGATGTTCTTCGGGAGGAATTGAAAATTGCGGTTTGATGACGCCGGAAGCCGCACAGTTTGCAGGACCGAAACTTCGCGCAGTATGTGAAAAACTGGGGATTCCTCCGGTGCTTAATTTCGGGACCGTGCCTTGCGATCGGACGTTTGGAGATCGTGGCGACGGAACTTGCGGAGACGATCGGCGTCGATCTGCCTCAGCTTCCGCTCGTGCTTTCGGCGGCGCAGTGGCTTGAGGAGCAGGCTCTTGCGGACGGCTGCTTCGGTCTGGCGTTAGGACTTCCGCTTCATTTAGGACTTCCGCCGTTTGTAACGGGAAGCGGCGCGGCTGTAAAAATATTGACAGAAGATATGAAAGAATTGACAGGCGGGCAAGTTATCATTAATCCGGACGCAAAAGAATCTGCCGATATTTTGGAAAAGATTATTCTGGAAAAGCGCGACGCGCTTCATATATAGGAGGGCGGCTCCATGAGAAGGATTATTGTAGAATATGAAAAATGCGACGGCTGTAAGAATTGTTCGGCAGCATGTATGCAGGCGCACAGGAAAACGCCGGGAACAATTTATGATTTGGATCTGACCGATCCGGAAAACGAATCGAGAAATTATATTTTAAAAGGAGACGACGGCACATACAGACCTTTGTTCTGCAGGCATTGTGACGAGCCGGAATGCGTAATGTCATGTATGAGCGGGGCGCTTCAGAAAGACCCGGAAACAGGGATCGTGACATATGACGAGACAAAATGCGGATCTTGCTTTATGTGTGTGATGAATTGTCCGTTTGGTGTTCTTGAACCGGATCGGATGACAAAGAAAAAAGTGATCAAGTGTGATTTTTGTATGTCTGACGGTCAGGAACCAAACTGTGTGAAATCGTGTCCGAAAGGCGCGATCCATGTAGAGGAGGTGTGATGGATGAACTACGTGATTATCGGAACAGGAGCGGCGGGGATCATGGCCGCAAAAGAGATCAGAAAGCTGAAAAAAGATGCACAGATTACGATGATTTCGGCAGATGAGCAAGTTCATTCCCGCTGTATGCTGCACAAATATCTTTCCCACGAAAGGACGGCGGAAGAGTTGTCGTTTGTGGAAGAAGACTTTTTTGAGAAAAATCAGATCGCGGAAGTATACGGACATATTGAAGTTATCGATACGGCAAATCAGATGGTTGATACAAAGGGAGGAGAATCGATCTGTTATGACAAACTGCTCATTTCCACAGGGGCAGACAGTTTTATTCCTCCTGTAGGAGATCTTCGGAAAGCGAAAAATGTATTTGGACTCCGGCATTTGAAAGACGCGCAGGAGATCGATAAAATGGCGGAAGATGCGGAAAAAATTCTGATTATCGGATCAGGACTTGTCGGACTGGATGCAGCGTACGGATTGATCGAGCGAGGGAAAAAGGTGACTGTCGTGGAGATGGCGGAACAGATTCTTCCCGTACAGCTTGACGCACATGCGGCGAAGACATATCAGGAACTGTTTGAACAGGCAGGGGTACAATTTTATCTCGGATGCAAAGCCGAAGGCGCGGTATGCGAAGCTGACGGTATGATTCGTGCGGTTACTCTTGATACGGGAAAACAGCTTTTATGCGATCTCATCATCGTGGCGGCTGGCGTACGTCCGGCAGTCGGGTTTTTAGAAAAAAGTGAGATCGAGGTCGAACGAGGAATCAAAGTAAATTCTAAGATGGAGACAAATGTACCGAACGTATATGCGGCGGGAGATGTTACGGGATTGTCGGGCATCTGGCCGAACGCGATGAAGCAGGGACAGACGGCGGCAAGAAATATGTGCGGAGTCGGTACAGAGTATACGGATACATTTGCCGCGAAAAATACGATCAACTTTTTCGGACTGGTTACTCTTTGCCTCGGAAGGATCAGACAGGAAGAAGGGGATGAGATCTTTGTCGAGGAAGACAGAAACGTATATCGCCGTCTGATCATGAAAGACGGAGTACCGGAAGGAATTTTGCTTCAGGGAGATATTGCGCATTCGGGAATATGGCAATATATGATCAAAAGTAAGATAGATATCAGTTCTATGAAAAATAAGATTTTTAAGATTACGTTTGCTGATTTTTACGGAATCGGAGATCGTGGGAAATATGTGTGGAAAATAGACGAAAAGATGGACAAAAAGACAGACAAAAGCCGACAAAACGCTTGACGCAAGTGAATAAAACCATTAGAATATTATATGCGAATTATAGCAGAAATATTTGCAAAATTTTTTAGGAGGTCATTGTGACATGGCAAAATGGGTTTATATGTTCACAGAAGGTAACGCAACAATGAGAAACCTTCTTGGTGGAAAAGGCGCGAACCTTGCAGAGATGACAAGTCTCGGACTCCCTGTACCGCAGGGATTTACTGTAACAACAGAGGCTTGTACACAGTATTATGAAGATGGCAGAAAGATCAACGACGAAATTATGAGTCAGATCATGGACGCTATTGTTAAATTGGAAGAGATCACAGGAAAGAAATTCGGAGATAAAGAGAATCCTCTTCTTGTTTCCGTTCGTTCCGGAGCAAGAGCTTCCATGCCGGGTATGATGGATACAATTCTTAACCTCGGTCTTAACGAAGAAGTTGTAGAGACTCTTGCAGAGGCTTCCGGAAATGCTCGTTGGGCATGGGACTGCTACAGAAGATTCATCCAGATGTATTCTGATGTAGTTATGGAAGTTGGTAAGAAATACTTTGAAGAGCTTATCGACAAAATGAAAGAAGAAAAAGGCGTTACTCAGGACGTTGATCTTACAGCAGAAGATCTTAAGACTCTTGCCGGACAGTTTAAAGCTGAGTACAAAAGAAGATCGGAGCAGATTTCCCGTCAGACGCAAAAAGAGCAGTTAATGGGAGCTGTTAAAGCTGTATTCCGTTCATGGGATAACCCGAGAGCAAACGTATACCGCCGTGACAATGATATCCCGTATTCATGGGGAACTGCTGTCAACGTACAGATGATGGCATTCGGAAATATGGGAGATGACTGTGGTACAGGTGTTGCATTTACACGTGACCCTGCTACAGGAGAGAACGGACTTTTCGGAGAGTTCCTTACAAATGCACAGGGCGAAGACGTAGTTGCAGGTGTTCGTACACCGATGCACATTTCCGAGATGGAACAGAAATTCCCGGAAGCGTTCGCACAGTTCAAAGATGTGTGCAAAACACTTGAAACACACTACAGAGATATGCAGGACATGGAGTTTACTGTAGAGCATGGTAAACTGTTCATGCTTCAGACTCGTAACGGTAAGAGAACAGCTCAGGCAGCTCTTAAGATCGCTTGTGACCTTGTTGACGAGGGAATGAGAACAGAAGAAGAAGCTGTAGCTATGATCGATCCGAGAAACCTTGATACACTTCTCCATCCGCAGTTCGATGCTGCCGCACTGAAAGCCGCAACACCGATGGCAAAAGCACTTGGAGCATCTCCGGGAGCTGCTTGCGGTAAGATCGTGTTCACAGCTGACGACGCTGTTGAATGGGCTGCAAGAGGAGAAAAAGTAATCCTTGTTCGTCTTGAGACATCACCGGAAGACATCACAGGTATGAAATCCGCACAGGGTATCCTGACAGTTCGCGGTGGTATGACATCTCACGCAGCCGTTGTTGCACGTGGTATGGGTACATGCTGTGTATCTGGATGCGGAGACATCACAATGGATGAAGCAAACAAGAAATTCACATTAGCAGGAAAAGAGTTCCACGAGGGAGACAGCATTTCTCTTGACGGATCTACAGGAGCTATTTATGACGGAATCATCCCGACAGTAGATGCTACGATCGCAGGTGAGTTCGGAAGAATCATGGGATGGGCTGATAAATACAGAACAATGAAAGTTCGTACAAACGCAGATACACCGGCTGACGCTAAGAAAGCCCGCGAACTTGGAGCAGAAGGTATCGGACTTTGCCGTACAGAGCATATGTTCTTCGAAGGAAACAGAATCGACGCTTTCCGTGAGATGATCTGTGCTGAAACAGTAGAGGAAAGAGAAGCGGCTCTTGAAAAAATCCTTCCGGAGCAGCAGGGTGACTTCGAGGCTCTCTATGAGGCTCTTGAAGGAAATCCGGTTACAATCCGTTTCCTTGATCCGCCGCTGCATGAGTTCGTTCCGACTGAGGAAGAGGACATCAAGAAACTGGCTGATGCACAGGGCAAAACAGTTGACCAGATCAAAGCTATTATCGACAGCCTGCACGAGTTCAACCCAATGATGGGACACCGTGGATGCCGTCTGGCAGTTACCTATCCGGAAATTGCTAAGATGCAGACAAGAGCTGTCATCCGTGCAGCGATCAACGTACAGAAAGCGCATCCGGACTGGACAGTAAAACCGGAGATCATGATTCCGCTTGTAGGCGATGTAAAAGAGTTTAAATATGTTAAGAAGTTCGTTGTTGAGACAGCAGACGCTGAAATCGCAGCAGCAAACAGCAGCCTGAAATATGAAGTAGGTACAATGATCGAGATCCCGAGAGCAGCCCTGACTGCAGACGAGATCGCAAAAGAGGCTGACTTCTTCTGCTTCGGTACAAACGACTTGACACAGATGGCATTTGGTTTCTCACGTGATGACGCAGGTAAGTTCCTAGATGCTTACTATGATGCTAAGATCTTCGAGAACGATCCGTTTGCAAAACTGGATCAGACAGGTGTTGGCAAGCTGATGGATATGGCAATCAAGCTTGGCAAGCCGGTAAATCCGAAGCTTCATGTAGGTATCTGTGGAGAGCACGGCGGAGATCCGAGTTCTGTAGAATTCTGCAACAAACTTGGTCTTGACTATGTATCCTGCTCACCGTTCCGTGTGCCGATCGCAAGACTGGCAGCAGCCGATTGTATTGACATCAATACAGATTTTAAGAATGGTCTACGAGACCAGAGCTGACGCAAGCTCACGCATGAGTGCCGACCAGATTTCAGATGTAGCGTTATCCTTAGAGTATGTTAAACAGTATGGCGAAGCTCACAAGGAACTGAATTACAAACAAGCCTGTCTGTTGGAACAATGTGTAGCCAGACGAAGCTATAACCTTTATTCTGATGTGCAGAGAGGGGAAATGTTGTAGTAGAAATTCCCGTACAGGCTGGCGAAAAGAAGTTCAAGTAAGCAGAAAGTAAAACTTGTCAATCCGAAGTTATACGGCAGAGGTTACGCAATCGGGGATATGGGACATACCGATTATGTGTTAGTTGTTGACGATATTGTAGCAGTTAAAGAAAAGTAAAGGAGTGAAAAAATTATGAGATTATCAAACGGGTTTGTCATTGACAAAGAAAAAACATTTGGAGAATTAAAATTTACAGCGGTGCGTGATGTATTCTTGCAGAATGAGGACGGGACACCGAGTACCCAGCTTAAAAAGCGTATCTATGATTTAAAATGCAGTCTGCATGGTGGAATTATCCCTGTGTGTGTACCGCCAGAAGTACCGTTAAGGGAATTTCCGTACAATGCAGTTGGGATACCATACGTTTGTTTGAAGTGCTTCATCAAAGGAATGAAACAGTCCATATCTGAACGATAATGGTTCACGCCAACAACTGCGATATATATTTGTTGGCGTTTGCTTCAAACTTGGAACCATCGATGTAGATATGTTGCAAATCCACATGCTCCTCGTTGAAGATTGCTTGATTGATGTCGTTAAAAATGTTTTCAATCTTATCCTGAAGTACTTCGTTGATGAAATATCCAAAGGTTCGGTATGATGGAGTATGGTGATCCATGAGATACATGAATCTGATATTGACTTTGCAGTTGTCTTCCGGTTCTCTCAGGGAGCAGTAGCCGCTGGTCATAAATCCGAAAAGTACCGTTTTTAACATGTTGAACGGATTATATCTGAGTCGTCCAGTTGTGTACTCCGGAATATCTGTCAGATACTTATTTAAATCGATTACTCCCATCAATCTGTCAAATGTTAAAACAGGATCCAGCAGATCCAAACAATCTGAAAGAAACAGTGGTAAATATCCTTGTTTTGGGTTATTATAATTTACAGTTGAAATTTTCATCGCAAGTTAATTTTAATATAAAGAGGACCTTTCGTTCATTTTGAACGAAAAGTCCTCTTTTTCCGTAGAGACTGTTATTTCACAGCCCCTTTTTTATCATGTTCATGATGATATAGAAAATGAAAATCTATGGAATTCATACAGAATCAGCAATTTGTTCGGAGGCTTTCTGCGGTGCTTCTCCGGACAGATTGGACAGTTTGCCGAAAGTGTGATATAATCGAGTTAGTTAAAACTAACTTAGAAAGGAGCATTGTGCATGTCTTTTTTTCAAAATACTTGTAAACCTGAAGGGATTGGCGGAAAAATTATGGTTAATATGATGAATGCCGGACATTCATCTATGGCTGAATGGGGATTTACACATATAGAGATTAGAAATGATTACAGATGTCTGGATATTGGATGTGGCGGTGGGGCAAATGTAAAAAGCTATTAGTAAAAACCCCATACGGCAATGTGATCGGCATTGATTATTCAGAAGTTAGTGTAATAAAATCCTCAAAAATCAATAAGGCAGAAATAGAAAATAAGCATTGTGAAATCTTGCAGGGTAATGTAATGAAACTGCCTTTCCGAAAAGAAACTTTTGATATAATTACTGCGTTTGAAACAATATATTTTTGGCCTGATATTAATGAGGCATTTAAGCAAGTATATCGAGTTTTGAAAGTCAGCGGAACTTTTATGATTTGCAACGAATCAAATGGCGAAAATTCTAAAGAAGAAAAGTGGACTAAGATTATACAGGGAATGAAAATATACAATTCTGAACAAATAAAAAAATCTTTGGAGGATGCAGGTTTTACAGACATAAAAATACACAAAAATAAAAAAGGATGGCTCTGCGTAGTTTGTAAAAAAGGATAAGATGCAGATGAAAATATAGTATTTTAGCGTAAAGGAATTACAAGTTTTATATTGAAATGAGGTGGTCATATTTGGTAACAGAAAAGAAAAAGGGCCAGAAACTATTTTAATTGTAGATGATGATTCGGAAATTCGTGAAATTCTTCGTATTCTATTATGTAGAAATGGTTTTATTGTCAAAGAAGCTGCCGATGCGAAGGAAGCTCTGTTAAAACTAGACTCCAGTATTGACTTTTTCTTCTGTTGAGCTTATATCAAGGGTTATGAATGTGAGTTGCAGCAAGAGGTAGATGAAACATTATAAAGGAGATATGATATGGCAATAATTTTAAGGCTTGATAGAATGATGGCAGATAGAAAAATAAGCTTAAACGAACTATCCGAAAAGGTTGGTATTGCAAATGTCAACTTATCCAAAATTAAGACCGGAAAGGTAAGTGCTATTCGCTTTTCAACCTTAAATGCCATCTGTGACGCATTAGACTGTCAACCCGGCGATATTTTAGAATTTCAAAAGGACACACAAGAAGATTGATTTATTAAAAGGGGATGTGACAAAACTCAATCGAGTTTTGTCACATCCCCTTCGTGTGCCGCTGCAGGGCGGCTGTTATTCAGTTGTAAAATAAAAGAGGGCGGTAGCACTTTGGGTTATCTATCCTGTAATTCCAAACCATATCAACAATGCAATCCCTATAATCAGGAAAACAATTCCAACTTGCTTGAAGGGTTTTGCCTCATACTGCTTAAATTCATAAAACAGTAAAAAATGCAACGCCAAAAAATAATATCGATATTGTTCCTTTCCATGCCGGATTTCCCTTTATTATGCACATTATCGTTAATACTTGGGTAATAGCTATTATCCATTCAAAGGCATAAACTTTTGCGTCTTTTCCTATTTTTTCATCTCGCTCGTCTTTTATTGTTCTTTGTCTTGGTGGCTGTTTCATATCGTAACTCCTCCTAATTTTTATGTTTATAGTACATGAAAGTAAAGGTTTTTGTGAACATTGAAATCGAAAAAGCAAATTCATGCGTGTTCCTTTACCGTACATGAGCATTTTCGTTTTGTTGTGAAACATATCATTTTGATTTTGCTATTTCTTACAGTTCTTAAAACCGCGAGTAGTCGCTATAATTGCAACAAAAAGTATGTAAATGCAAATCCCGAGAGAAACAACAGTTATTTCAGTTCCATAATTTGAGATTGTATTATCTTGAATAGCAGGAACTGCTCTAAACTGAATATATGAAACAAGTCCGATTAATCCAAAGTCAATTAAAGTCATAAAAATTCCTGCTTGCCTACTTACTTTTTTTACATCATATTTTGTTAATTCCTCTGCATTTTTTGTGTTAAAACCGGTAACAAGCATACTTCCCTTTCCTGTCAGCAAAATAATTGTTGCGATAATAGCAACGCCAACTATTCCCCACATAAACCAAACAAACCACATAATAGCACCTCTCCTTATTATTTATAGTTCTTGATCAAATAAGTTATTTCTGTAATGATCATACATAGCCATTGAAATAGAATGAAGAAAAAATCGTTTCCACAAAAAATGCGGGTACAAAAATCAGTATAAAGAGGGAGAGAGGGAAAATTATATTTAGAAAAGAGCCGTTAAATAACATGATTTTTTCCAATGTAATTATTTGGTACTCATCAAACTTTTTTCTTCTTAAAGCAGAAAATGTATCAATAATAATTGCTACGCCAATCATTCCAAGTCCAACATATTTCATGTTTTTGTTTTGGATAAATAAAGACCATCGGCTATCAGAGAGAAAGTGATCATATTTAAATACAAATTCAGATGAAACTATAAATATTATGGCGTAAATTGCAGTAATCAAGGCTATATAAATTGCATTAGTCATAGGATTTTTTAATGATTTCATTTTCTTTCACTCTCCTTAAAAATGAATACTTCTTCAATGGTCATATGAAACAGTTGTGCAATATCATAAGCCAACCAAAGTGACGGGTCATATTTTCCGGTTTCAATAGCGTTGATTGCCTGTCTTGAAACATGAACCTTTTCTCCCAGTTTTTTTGTGTCAGATTCTCCTTTTCACGCAATTCTTTTACTCGGTTTTTCAAAAAATCCCCCTCCCTTTATGTCATGCTAGCCTTACATTGTCATTATAGCATGTCATATATAAATGTCAAGCCAGCATGACATTTATTAAGACAGGGAAGCATTAATTTTATGTCTGAAAGAGTAAATAATCAATATAGCAAGAATTGTGAAAACACAAACCGGATTATTTGTTATATTATAATTCGTAGGGAGGCTTCTTATGGAAAATAAAACGGTTATCAGCATTGAAACGGTCATAGGTTATATTGAAGATCATCTCAGCGGAAAGCTTGATCTTGAAACTGTTGCCACAGCGGTTAATTACTCAAAATATCATTTGCATCGTATATTTACTAAAACAGTCGGGATGACAATGCACGATTATGTTCAGAGAAGGCAGCTTACCGAAGCTGCAAAGTTATTAGTATTCTCAGACAAACCGATCATTGAAATTGCTTTTATCTGCGGATATGAAAGTCAGCAATCTTTTACTACTGCTTTTACAGCTATGTATAAGACATCGCCTGCGCAATATCGTGACAAGCAGGCGTTCTACCCTTTGCTGCTGCGATTTACTTTACACGGCAAAATGCAAAGCGCCGCACTAACAAAGAACGATATACGGCTTGCGGTTATGGAGGATATACCTTCCTGGATGGAGTTACTTCGGTTGGTGGTTGACGGATATCCTGTTTTAGATGAAACAGACTACTTACACAAATTAAAGATATTTATCCGAAACAGGCAGGCGTTGGTTTTGAAAGACGGAGATTTGTTGATCGGCGCTTTGGCTTTTGGTGTTTTGCCGTGCAGTATTGAATTTATGGGGATACATCCGCAATACCGAAAAAGAGGGATTCAAAAGATTTTTTGGATGCGTTGTTGGAAGATTATTGTCCGGATCAGGATATTTCAATAACAACTTATAGGAAAGGAGACAGAGCCGATACAGGATACCGCGAAGAACTGCGGCAGCTTGGTTTTGCAGAACGAGAGCTTTTAATAGAATTCGGTTATCCAACACAGCGTTTTGTATTCCACGCAAAGCATTCAGAAACAAATAATGACAAATAGCTTTGTGAAAACAGAATAAAAATCTAATTTGTAAATTATGTGAGGAAATAACAATGTGCGTAAGAGAAATAGATCCGAAAGAAACTACGAGAACTTTGGCATTTGAGCTTTGGATGAAAGCTCCGAACCCTATGGTTACATTTTTCAAGACTTACGATGTAATGCCATTGATCAAAGTAAGCAAAAGCCGCGGTATGAAGTTCAACATGCTTCTTGACTTTTGTATAGGCAAGGCTGCTGTTTCAGTAAAAGAATTTTATTTATTGCCCGTGGGAGACAAGTTGATACAGTATGATAAACTTGCTGTTAATACGATTGTTGAAAATAAAGACGGAGAAGTTAGTTCGTGCGATATTGCCTGTACGGATAATCTTGAAAAATTTAATGCCGATTATCTAAGATATACAACAGAAGTGTGCAATACTTGTATTGACCACGATCTATCGGATGAATATATGGTCATAGGAACTTCGGCTATTGTAAATGTAGAACTGGATGGAGCTGTTGGGATGAACAGCGGAATTTTCAACAATCCTTTTATGATATGGGGAAGGTATCGCATGGACGGTGAAAAGGCTCTCTTATCAATTTCTTTTCAGTTTCACCATACGCAAATGGACGGTGCGCATGCAGGTAAATTTCTAAAGAATCTGCAGGAAGAAATTGAAAGACTGCCATATCTGTTGTCCTAAATGAAAAAACTCTTGCCAAAAAGATGATTTAGTATATACTACCAGAAGTTAGCTGCAACTAATCAATGGCGCTTTAAAGCGGCTGTAAACTGCCGCTTATTTTTTTGATCAAGAGTTAGCAATAACTAATCACAAGACGTCATTTGATTTGCGCGGGGCAGAAAAATATCCGTTGTCAGGAGAGAACAGCCCGGTAAAAGAAGAATGTGTCTATAAGTGTGAAGTAACAAAAGTTGTTGAAGGAGAAAAGAAGATATGATGATTGATAAACGACTTATTAGAACGGTAAGAGAAAGTAAAAAATACATTGCATGGAATGTAATATATCAATGGATATCACTTGTGGCAAACATTACGATGATGGTGAGTATTGCCGATTTGCTTTCCAGGCTATTTGCGAATACTGCAGACCGGGGAAAACTTTGTCTGTACTGTAATTGTTGTGGCGGCAGCGGTAGGCATCCGCTATTTTTGTGCGGTACAATCTGCAAAAATGGGATATCTTTCTTCCCAGGCGGTAAAGAAAGTATTGAGAGAAAAGATATACAGGAAACTTCTTCGCCTGGGAAGCTCATATAAAGAGAAAGCTCAAACGTCAGAGATTGTCCAAATATCGGTAGAAGGCGTGGAACAACTGGAAACCTATTTCGGCGCATACCTTCCACAGTTTTTTTTTATGCAATGCTTGCTCCTTTGACATTATTTATTGTTCTTGGATTTGTCAATGTTCCGGCTGCGGCCGTGCTTCTTGTTTGTGTACCGCTGATACCGGCTGCGATAGCTGCAGTACAGACATGGGCAAAAAAACTGTTGTCAAAATATTGGGGACAGTACACCGCGCTTGGCGACACTTTCCTTGAGAACCTGCAAGGGCTGACGACTCTTAAAATATACCGGGCAGATGATTTTAAGAACGATGAGATGAACGTTGAGGCGGAAAAATTCCGCAAAATCACAATGAAAGTTTTAACGATGCAGCTTAACTCTATTACGATTATGGATTTGATCGCTTATGGGGGAGCGGCGCTTGGCATAGTGATGTCTGTGACTCAGTACAGTAAAGGGAATGTAAGTCTTGCGGGATGTTTATTAATTATTATGCTGTCGGCCGATTTCTTTATTCCTATGCGGCAGCTTGGTTCGTTCTTCCATATTGCAATGAATGGTATGGCGGCAGGACAAAAGATATTTCGGTTACTTGATCTGCCGGAAGTAGAAGAAAAGAAGGCAGACTGTCCGAAAGGCGATATTGTATGCCGGGATTTGCATTTTTCTTACGATAATGATCGCGAGATTTTAAGCGGGGTGAATATGACATTCAAAAGAGGCGCTTTTACAGCCATCGTAGGTGAATCGGGGTGTGGAAAGTCTACGATTTCTGCCATTCTTACAGGGAGAAATAAAGGGTATGGCGGATCGGTTTCGGTCGGAGAAACAGAATTGTCTGAAATCCGTGAAGCCGACCTTATGGAGAACATAACTTACATTAGTCACCAAAGCTATTTGTTTAAGGGAACGGTACGGGATAATCTGCTCATGGGAAAACCGGATGCATCGGACAGCGAATTGTGGGAAGTGCTTGAAAGAGTAAATCTTGCGGATTTCGTCCGTAATGAAAAAGGTCTGGACACCGGTTTGTCAGAAAAAGCGTCCAATCTGTCCGGCGGTCAATGTCAAAGGCTTGCGCTTGCAAGGGCTCTTCTCCACGATAGTCCGATATATATTTTTGATGAAGCTACTTCTAATATTGATGTTGAGAGTGAAAACGACATCATGAATGAGATACAAAATCTGGCAGAGAGCAAGACTGTTATTCTCATATCGCACCGTCTTGTAAATGTGGTAAAAGCAGATGCTATATATGTAATGGTAAACGGAAAAATAGCAGAGAGCGGAAAACATAGAGAATTATTGGAAAATAAAGCGGATTATGAAAAGTTGTGGGAAGCGCAGCAAAGATTAGAAAATTATGGAAAGGATGGTGCTGTACAATGAAAAAAAGAAGTAGGTTTACCGTTGTGACAAAACTGATCGGTCTTGTAAAACCTCTTACGGCTTATATGGCGCTTGCTGTCATAATGGGGATTGTCGGACATTTGTGCGCTTCTTTTATCACGATTTTCGGAGGGTTTGCCGTACTCGATCTTGTCGGTGTTAATGTGCCGTTTAGTTTGACGATCATTTTTATATCTCTGGCGATATTCTCGGTCCTTCGTGCGGCGCTTCGTTATGCAGAGCAGGCGTGCAATCATTTTATCGCATTTAAACTTTTGGCTCTCATACGAGATAAAGTATTTCAAGCTCTTAGAAAGCTATGTCCCGCCAAATTAGAAAGCAAAGATAAAGGGATTTGATTTCAGTCATTACATCAGATATCGAACTTTTGGAAGTATTCTATGCTCATACCATTTCTCCGGTATTGATCTGGTTTTTCTTTACTTTGATCATGACGGCTTTTATTGCGTCGTACCATATTTGGCTTGGCGGGCTGGCTCTCATCGCCTACCTGACGATCGGAGTGATCATTCCTTTGATTATTTCTAAGATCAGCGGTGACGATGGAATGAAGTTTCGCAGCAAGTCCGGCGCACTTTCCGGTTTTGTATTAGATAGTTTACGTGGACTTTCTGAGACGATCCAGTATGGTCAGGGACAAAAACGTCTTGCAGAAATGAATAAAAAAACAGATGAACTTTCCGCAGATGAAGAGAGAATGAAGAAAATTGCCGGTCGAAATATAGCGGTTACAAATACGGTAATCTTAATATTTGACTTTATGATGCTTTTTCTTTC
>VOFH01001194.1_pt1 | contig 34001 bp, 53 predicted proteins | sample 5384091 | NCBI WGS metagenome assembly VOFH01 (sample SAMN12384727, study PRJNA508395) | human gut metagenome | isolation source: healthy gut G | host: Homo sapiens
ATCAGACTTCTTTATACAGACGCGAAGTATCGTTAGAGAGATTGATAGACAAAATCTGAGACTTTTTCCTTTTCAGACAACCCTAAAGCGCCTGAATACCGTCGAATTTCGACATATATTTACGCATGTCGAGCAGAATCTTACAGTCTGCATTATTAATAATGGATTCCTTTACGATCGGACTGCTGATGATGTCATCGACCTCCTGCGTAACGATAATGGCTTCACCGAAAAACTTTGCGGACGGTCTTATAGAGGTATTTCAGATATTCAGCCATCCCTTCCTTAGCAATCGCTTTCCATGCTTCTTCAATTAGGATAACTTTACGGACTCCTTTCAACCTCCGCATCTTATTAATGAAGGTCTCCATAATGATGATGGTCACTATCGGGAAAAGAATTTTGTGATCTTTCACATTATCCAATTCGAAGACAATAAAGCGTTTGGAAAGCAAGTTTGTTTCGTTTGTCGCTATTGAGCAAATAGTCGTACTCACCGCCTTTGTAATAGGGTTCCAGCACATTTAAAAACCCGTCCAGATCGAAATCCTTTTCACGCACGTTCTTCTGGCGCAACAGGCGACGATAGTCACTGCCAACGAATTCGTAAAACGTATTGAACGAAGGAACCAGATCGGGATTTTTTCAACTCTTCCAGATAGAGGCTTACCGCATTGGAAAGGGCAACCTCCTCGGCCCGCGTCGGAGCCTCCGTATCGCTTCCATAGCGTGAGAATCAGCGTCTTGATCGATTCGCGTTTCTCAATGTCGAATACCCCGTCATCGGTATAAAATGGGTTAAAACAGATCGGGTCCTCGTCCGTGTATGTAAAATAAATACCGTCCTGTCCGTGAGTTTTTTTATTGATAAGCTCACAAAGACCTTTGTAGGAATTACCCGTATCCACGATTACAGTATGGGCCCCTTGCTCATAATAATGACGCATTAAATGGTTGACAAAAATGACTTGCCCGTTCCTGATCCACCTAAACAAAATTTATTTCGGTTCGAAATCAGCCCTTTTTCATTGGAAGATCCGAAATGTCTAAATGAACAGGCACCCCGGTAAGCCGGTCGACCATCTTAATTCCGAAGGGCGACGGGCTGCTTCGATAAGCAGTCTCTGCAGAAAAAAGCATAGCGCAGGATCCAGAAAGGTGTAAAAGCTTTCCTCGGCGGGAAAATCAGCTTCGCCTCCTGGAATACCTCCCCAGAACAGGGCCGGAGTATCCACGGTATTATGATGCGGGTTGCCCCCATTAGGGCGAGTTGTGCCCCGACCTCGTTGCGGATACGTTTGAGTTCCTCTTCGCTTTCGGCCCATGAAATTACATTGCAATGACAACGTACCGGTAACAGGCTCCCACACGGGCTTCGCTCAGGTAGAGATCGATCCATTCGCGGTTTACCGCATTGGAACGACTGTACTTCGACAACGAATTCATATTACGGGCCATACGCTCAAAACGCTTGAGCGTGGCTTCGGCATTGTCCAAAAATATATACTGATTATAAATATGGTTACAGCTCAGAAGCAGTCCCAAGGGAGCCGCAAACGACAGCCTGCAATCGCTCCGGTCGGTAGAAAACCGTTCGTAGCGCATATCTGTTCCCACACTTTGAGGCAGATCATCCAAATCGGTCAGGGTATGCAGACAAAGAATCTTGTCGCCAACCATCATACGGCCCGGATCAAGCCGTATATCCTCCAAAGGGGTTTGTTCCTCCCGGCTGAGCGTAAAATATTGTCCGAGCAGGCCCTGACGCCCAGATGTGCCGACGATCTCATCGGTGGTCAGTCGCCGAAGTTTAATAAAGCCGCTTTCGCGCAAGATACTTTCTGCCTGTCCTACAGCGTCCAGAAAACGGGCTGCAACATCCGGGTCCCGAATTTCCTGCGGCACGATAAATCCCCGGCATAAAGACGATAAATTACTCTGTGAACGCATCCTCTCCGGCGTCGTCTTGGTGATGAACAGGTAGCACGCATGGTGCAGGTAGGGCCGTTCATTAAAGTGTCGCTCAAAGGATCGCTGTAAAAACGACCGCTCATGCTCTCTCCTTGCTGGGGCCTGTAACGTTCCTCGGTAAACCAATCCTGCTTATGGACGATCGTGTAATCGGGCAGAACACGTAGGGCCTTGGCTCATGTACTTTGCAAGGCTTCGTATTCGGCTCCCGTAACGGTGAAAATTTCGGAAGTTCCACGGCAAAAGCCGCCGTGACATCACCGCTTTTACTGATGATGCAATTCTCTTCCACGCTGAGCAGCGGAAAGCGACTCTCCAGACTTGCGGTTTTTAATATGCTTCTCATGGTTAAGAATTAGAAATTAATGAACGATCGAATACTCCCTCCCGGAGTAAACGTCCGATACGATTACGGTGAACGATCCGGCGGGGATGGTACCGGGCCGCCGCCGCCTTCATCAGTCCGTAGGCCCCGTATTTGCGGTTCATCCGGAAAGTGATCCACACCAGTAGCGTGCCCAGGCAAACACCTATGACGATACAAACCATCGTAGGAACTCCCGTTAAATACATCACGACAAACAAGATGAAAACCCCCAACAAACCGCCGGCGAAAATGAACAGGTATTGCGCTCGCAAACCTTTGAATTCCACATCTTTGCCAATGCCTTTATTGATATTGTATTCAGCCATCGCTTACAGGAAGAAAGACCGAAGCACGGTAGCCGCGACTATCAAAAGATACAAGCACCAAACCAACTGGCCGCCGTTTTCGAGGTATCGGGATCGCCACTGCTGAACTTTTGATAAACCTTAATTCCCCCAATTAAACCGACAACCGCTCCTACTGCATAAATCAGTTTGGTCAAAGGCTCAAAATAGGACGTTACCATCGAAGTGGCATCAATGATACCCTGATTGCCGTTCCCTCGGCCCATGCCATTGCCGTAACGAACAAGGACAAAGAAAACGTTAGCCATAATTTTTTTTTTTCATAAACGTCTGTGTTTTTTATTGGTTCATAAAAACCACAGACCGCTCCCCGGAAAAAGAGGACGGCCTGTGGCCGTCACTCTTAGCAGGTTCACGCTGATACTGTTCAAATTTCGAATTAAAAAAGCCCGTTTTTTCCATCTTTTTCAGTTTTAGGTTTAACATTATGTGTATGCTCCGGTATCGAAATCATCCAATCCGTAGCGTTCTTCATCGGTAGGTTCCATCTCCCGGCGCATTTCCTCATCCTGAATGCTCTCCAACTTCAAGGCTGTCTCGCGCCGGAGTTGTTCCATGTCGGGTATCTCGATCAAATCGACCTCCCGCTTTCGTCATCCCGCTGGATAAATCGCGCTGCAAAATCGGCATCTTCCCACCGCAGGGTAAGCTCGTTCCTCGAAGGAACCGTCATTTGTTGCCGTGGAAAAGACGGAGCCCGCCATTCGAACGCCTCGGACAAGTTTTCCGATCCCGTTTCGGAAGTAAAAATACCGCTTCCGTCCTCTTTTGATTCTGTTTTTGGGAGTTTGGCACTGTCAGGCACCTCATGGCACTCTCCATACCTTTTTTCCACAACAAGGCTTTCTGCAGAAGAGACGATCTCCCCCGGCCCGGTCGTTCCGGGAACTTGAAACCTTCTCCGGGAGGTTAGAATCAGATGCAGTCCTTTTAAAAAGAACTCCATGCAGCCTTGCAGGAATAACCGACCTAATTGTCCCTTAAACAGAAATTTATCTATATATAGGTAACCTGCGAGTAGTGCCACAAAAGCATATATAACAGTTTCCATGATTAAAGGATATCTTTCGTATTGTGCAACCGATGCAGACGGTTAATCTCCTGACGGAACAGTTCCAAATGATGCGAAAGAATATTTTCCGCAAAAAGCTCACGGAGATATCCGTCCAACCTAACCGCCGCACAACTTCCATCAGCTTACCTTTTGTCTCGCCTCCGATATAAATGGCACTTCGATTACGAACCGGCAGTTTTTTCAAAAACATCTCCTCATAGGGCGAAGACAAATCTGCATGACGTGTGGTATGCGCACGGGAAGGAAGCGCAGGCGATTCTTTTATAGAGCTACCTCGTCCCGGTTCTGCTGATCCGGCGACACAGGTGCCGTATCCAATACCGACCCTTTGGCGTCTTTACGCCCGGTCAGTTCCTGCAGCAGCATTTCATCGATCTGCTCCGCAGAGGGTTGTCTCGTGGCCATGATTACCGGGATTCTTCGATTACAGAACACATCTCTTGCGCAAGGGCATCCAAACGGCTCTCGCTAACAAAAAACCTTGTCTGCCGGATAGAGCGTCGAACGGTACACCGGGCCGCCACCAGCGACCAGTTCTTATTGAACCGGGTACGCAAAGGAATCCGGGTTTGCATAACAGGCAAAGCGAACGATTCCAACACCTTGCCGTACTGTTCATATAACCCCGTCCGCTCGCGTCCGTCGATCATCGACCAGAACAGGTGCACCCCCGGGTGGCGGAACTCGGGTCAACCATGAAAGTCTCTGTTACCATACGGGCAAAAGTGATCGTACTCTCCATGACAAATTTATCCGCTTTCATAGGGATAAACAGGTGCTCAAGAGAAGATACCAGCCGCAACACGCCGGCAGTGGCGGCAGTACCCGGCAAATCGAACAACACATAATCGAACGGACGATCTTCTTTTTGCCAGAAAGCGTTCCACGGTTTCGACCGCTTCGGTCGCCTTGCACTCAAGCACCGGCCAGATCTTCTGCCCGCAGGTTTTCCACTGACGCATCATCATCAGTTTATAGTAATCGGTACGGTCCATCAATTCCAATTCCGCTTGCGCTGGTCGTGAATGCTCCATTGCGGGTAATCGCAATCGGCCACCAAAACACGGCGGCCCATACGATAATGCAGCAGACTGGCCAACAAAACCGTAAAGGTAGATTTGCCGACACCACCTTTCTGGTTGCAGATAGAGATGTAATGAGGTTTTTGTTTCATAGCATATGATTTAAAGTTTGACATTTTTAAAAGCCGCTCCCTTTATACCTGCGCTACCATCCATTGTATTCGACGCTCCCTATGCAGGATGTGCAGGCCGTGATGCCGGTGCGCCTGTTGAACGGATTGCATTGCATACAATGGTTTCAATGAATGCATTGCACGACACAGGTGCATCGATTGAATCGAAAGCAATGCATGCACCGATTGCACAGGGTGTCATCTCAACAAGGCATGCACCCGAGGCTTCCAGCGCAAAAGAAACAGGGACGAGAAGGTAATTGTACCCTCCGGACAATCAGGCACCCTCTGGCACTCTCTGGCACCTTTTGTTTTTTGGTCAGCGGATTTTTTATACGTAACATTGCACCAATGAGTGAACCATCCCGCTCTGAGCGGCTGGCCCAAGGGCCGCCACTGCAGGAATCCGCTGTGGAAGCGGATTTTATCGGCGCCTGCCGATAGCAAGGCTGTGTTTCGGTATGCCGGAAATATTTCCGGCATACAAAAAAACGCCCGCCGATTTTCGGCGGGCTGGGTCTCACTCCGAAGTCGTGGAACCAAAAAGAGAAAAAATACAATGGCAAACGGAAAACCGGGAAGACCCAAAGAGGTCGATCCCAAGATTCACAGGTACAATTTCAAACTCACAAGTGAGCAAAATACCCGTTTCAGGCAAATGTCGAAGAGGCCGGATGCACCGGCAACATATCTCATTTCATCCTCGCCCGGCTCTTCGGATGAGAACTCCGCGTCTTTAAAAAGCGACCCTTCCGCTGCACGGTATGTCGCTCGCCTGAATGATTTTTACTGGCAATTCTCCCGGATCGGGGAACAATTACAATCAAATTGTCAAACAGGTCAATACGCACTTTTCCGAAAAGACAATCCCCGTCCAACTCTCGATGCTGGTAAGCTATACACGCCAACTCAAAGCCCTCAGCGAGCAAATCGCTTCCCTGAGCAAAGAACTGCATGAAAATGGTTGCCAGAATAAACCTCGGCCGCCAGGTATCGGGCGTGCTTTTCTACAATAAGATTAAAGTTGACAACGGAACAGCTACAGCTCTCCTATGCCATAACCTTCCGATTACGCCCATCGATGGATGACTCGATATACGCGGAGTGGCCGAGGCTATGCGTCCATACCTTTCGCATCCCCCTCCCGGGTCAAAGAGCCTGTATTCCATGTATCGCTGAACCCCAATCCTAAAGATAACCTCGACGACAACACTCTACTGGAAATCGCCCATTATTATATGGACCACATGGGATTCCGCGACCAGCCTTATGTCATTTTTCGCCATAACGATACAGGACCGCACCCATCTGCATGTCATATCGGGATGCATTCGTCCGGACGGCAGCCATGTGACCTCCGTTATTATAAAAATCGCTCAATGCTTTTTACCCAAGAGATCGAAACGAAGTTCGGGCTGATTCCTACTATCCCGGGCCAGGAACAAAAAACCTTTGAGGAACTGCGCAAAGTCGAATACGTCAGGGGCAACCTTAAAGAAACTCAGTTCGCATCGGTGATTCGCAACCTGATGGGACCGTTACGATTTTTGCTCGCGCGGAGAATTCAACACTCTGCTGAACCTGTTCAACATAAACGTAGAAGAATGCGTTGGGAAGTAGAAGGCAGGTCTTATAAAGGTGTCATTTACGGGGCACTCGACGACGAGGGAGAACGTATCGGTAAACCCATAAAATCAAGCCGCATCGGACGCGACGTAGGTTATAAAGCCCTGCAAAACCACTATGAGAAAAACGAAAAAACGACTTAAAGACAATCCGGCCATATTGCAGGCTATCGGGGAACTATCCGGGAAATAATGCATTGCCCGTACTCCCCGAAGAATTTTCAACGATGCTACGACCAGCTAAACTGGCCGTCCGGTTTCACCGAAACGAACAAGAACGTATATACGGGGTTACTTTTTATCGATCATCACAACCATTTAGTGCTGAACGGATCGAGATTAGGCAAAAGAATTTGCGGCCAACCGCTTTGAAGAATCGGGCAACCACCAGCAGAAGTACCGAAAACAACGCGCCAAAGTCCCATTCAACAGCAACCAACTTACAAACCGCCATCCCGCAATGGGAGGAAATATCAATACCACAGAAACCATATCCTGTGTTCGACCCCTTGGCTGAACTACGACGAGGTGAGATATGAAGTTTGACAGAAAAAGAAAAAGAAATCGCCGCAAAAAAAAAAGCATATATTATGAAAATCTTTAAGATCATAAAAAAAGAATAAAAAACATTACGGCAAAGAAACCGATTTAAATTAGTTTATATTAATGCCGGGATTTGATTTTATCTTTCCTTGCAAATAGTATTGCAAGAGATAGAAAATCATGAATCAGGGGAAAGACCGTAAGTTCAATGAGTTTGACAAATGCGTAAAGAGATACAATGGCAACCGACATGCCATCGAGTTCAAAATGCAGGCCAGGATAAAGCGCAGCATTGATGCAACGCTGGTTGCCCTTGTCCTTCAAGTTGCCTGTCCGGAATCAAATATATCCAACGCTCGACTTTGGCACATATCAACGGGGCATAAAGGACTGGCGCATCTATCACGATTTTCGGTCAGATATTGATTGCACAAGCGAGATACCTGTACCGCCATGAGCCTTCCAGACTCGACGTGGACGGAATCGTCTATGCCTTCGAGCAGCAGTACGATGAAACTTTGCCTGCAACTCTGTCCATGGGCAAGACTTCATCATGATAAAGGTGGAGTAAAGATGCATACGACATGCTGGATTTGGGGAACGAGACCACATTTATTTATCTGACGGAAGCCGCGGGCCCATGACTCCAAAGCAATGAGCCTCGTGCCCTGTGGAGCCTGGTAATTACTACCTCATGGACAAGGGATATGTGGATTTCAAGCAGTTGTTCCTCCACTTTCATCGCCAGCGGGCTTTCTTTTGTCACCAGGGCCAAGGACAACATGAAGTATGAGGTGGTAGAAGAGCATCCGGTTGATAAAAAAGTACAGGAGTTGTTAGCGGATTATGCCACGGAAATGTCTATCGGTTCCTGACCAATGACTTCACACATTCCTACCTGACCATTGCTGAACTTTATAGGAACGTTGGCAAGTGGAATGTTTCTTCAAATGGATCAAGCAACATCTGAACATCAAGGCGTTCTACGTGACCAGCCAGAATGCAGTATACTTCGCAGATATGGATTGCCATCTGCGATTACCTGCTGCTTGCCATTGCCAGAAAGATGTTTCATATTGATCAGAACTTTATATTTTATCGTCCGTAGTCGGCAAAGTACTCTTTGAGAGGAAGCCTTTAGGCGAACTGTTTATTAAACCAAAACGTCCGATGAATGATTCCGATTCAGATCAACTGAACCTATGGGGTAATTTCTTTGGACAGTAGTGAATAAAAACAGAAACAAAAAATATTAAGAAATTTTAACTTTGTAGACATACAACCAACAACAAACCAATAATTCAGGTCAAAAAATAATGAACAAGCAAAAGCCCGGTCAATCCGAAGTTTGAAATCATATATGTTAAATAATTTAAACGTTTTAAGTCGCAATCTACGCATTAACCCTCCAAGGCAGCATTGTACTTAATTCACTGCCTAAAGTTCCCCCCTTCCTATGAACGGGGAATGGTGGACAAAAAAACGCTTTGTATCTTCCATATAAGGGCTTTTCGTCGACAGACGAAAAGCCCTTATCCCATTTTACAACTGGTTGTTTGTACCGAAAAATATAAAACATCCTATTCCAATGTTTATGCGTTAAACTATTATTCACGTACTTAAAACCACGAATTATGGAAACATTAACCAAAACGAAACTGGTGCTCATGCTAAAGGATGCGATTCGGTATCCCGAAAATGCAACGCATGAAAATGAATGGCTCGAAGCGTGGCAAATACTTACCCAACAACTTGAAAACCTGTCAACACCAGGGTGCTCGCCGAAATTACTACGAACGCTAAGCTACACCCATGTCGAACTGGAAAGCATGCGTCCGTTTTTTCGAAAACATGCCATATGAAAAGAACCTGGCAAAGATTTATTACGAAAGAGCTCTCGGCACGATCCAATGTGAAGTACGCATCGGATTGTTATGCCTCTCGTATCCCGCTTTATCAATCGACAAATCTTCCCAACCACCTTCACCGTTGCATCTTTCGAAAGACTACAATCTTACCGATCTGGTGTCTATCATAGCTACAGTGCACAGAATGAACGTCTTTTTGCGAAGATGGCCAAACAAAAGCACGTTTGAAAACACTGATCCGCATTGCCGAGTGGGCATTTAACGTTTCACTAACAAATTACGATGTATTGCGAAACGCAGCTCTGAACCGCAATACAAAACTGACTTCATTTCTCGATGCTCCTCCGTGAAACCTTTATCGAAATGAGCCAAAAATGATTAAAATGTACTCCTATTATTTAGTTGCGGTCCGATATCAATAATATTAACAATACCTGCTGACCAAGAACACCTCAATCAGCCGGTAAAGACAATTTTCGCCAATTTTCTCCGGCTGTTTCCGCCGTTCCAGCCCCATTTAAAAAATGCTTTCATAGTGCCAGAAGGTGCCAGAGAGTGTCAACCTGCCGGAAACAGTACCACGCAAAACAGTCTCGGTTATCTTTGCCCCGAAACCTTACAACAGACATTTCATGCAACACGAAGACGATTTGCGCGGACTTGCCAAAGTCATTCAATTTATGCGGGCCATCAGCATCCTGCTGCTCGTCATCCATATTTATTGGTTCTGCTATCGCTGAATAGAAAGTGCGGGATGAACGTTCAGAATTCTCGACCGCATCTTGCAGGATTCCAGCGCACTTCGGGCCTTTTTTACCTCACCCTTATATACCAAACTGTTCTGCATCTTGTTCGTGGCACTTTCGTGCATCGGTACCCGAAGCGTTAAAAGCGAACTGATTACACGCCGCCGAATCATCCTCTGCGGCATCGCAGGAATCAGTCTGTTTTTTCTTCAACGGCCCATTGCTAAGCTAATGCCAGGCCCCATCACCCTACGATGTTTTCTTTACACCACTACACTTACGGGAGGCTACATCTGTCTGCTGACAGCGGGCATCTGGATCGGACGGCTCTTTCATAACCAAATGCTGGAAGACCCATTTAACAACGAAAATGAAACTTTTTGCACAGGAAACCCGTCTGATAACTAACGAATATTCCGTCAACCTTCCTATGCTGTTTTACTACAAAAAGAAATGGAATAAGGGATGAATAAACGTAGTAAATACCTTTCGCTCAGTTGCCGTCATCGGATCGCCGGGCAGCGGAAAAACTCACAGTGTCATCAATCCGTTCATTAAGCAACAGATCGAGAAAGGCTTCGCCATGTACATTTATGATTTTAAATTCGACGACCTTTCGACCATAGCGTATAACCATCTGCGACCTGCATTGTTATAAAAACCGCCGAAATTTTACGTCATAAATTTTGACGATCCGAGACGTTCGAACCGCTGTAATCCGATCAATCCGGCCTTTATGACCGATATTTCGGATGCTTATGAGTCGGCATACACAATTATGCTGAATCTCAATAAAACTTGGATTACCAAACAGGGCGATTTCTTTGTAGAAAGCCCGATCATCCTGCTGGCCGCTATTATATGGTATCTGAAAATTTATCAGAACGGCCTTTTTGCACGTTCCCCCACGCCATAGAACTCCTGAATAAAAATACGCAGACCTGTTTGTAATCCTAACCTCTTATCCTGCTCTGGAAAACTACCTCAGCCCATTTATGGATGCATGAAGAGGAGGAGGCCCAAGACCAGTTCAAGGCCAGATAGCCAGCGCAAAAGATCCCGCTCTCGAGAATGATCTCCCCCAACTGTACTGGGTAATGAGCGGCGACGATTTCAGTCTGGACATCAACGACCCAGACAATCCCAAAGTGTTATGCGTAAGGGAATAACCCCGACCGTCAAAATATCTACTCGGCGGCCTTGGGACTTTACAATAGCCGCATCGTAAGGTTAATCAACAAAAGGGTAAACTGAAATCCTCCATCATAATCGATGAGTTGCCCACCATATATTTTCGTGGTCTTGATAACCTGATCGCCACCGCAAGATCCAACAAGGTGCCCGTGTGCCTGGGATTCAAGATTATTCGCAGCTCACGCGCGACTATGGTGACAAGGAATCCAAAAGTGATTCAAAATACCGTCGGTAATATTTTCGCGGGCCAGGTGGATTGGAGAGACGGCTAAAACCCTGTCGGAACGATTCGGCAAAGTGCTTCAAAAGCGCGAATCAGTCTCCATATCCCCCGAACAAACTTCCACATCTTAGCACCCAACTGGAAAGCCTGATTCCGGCGTCCAAGATTTCGGAACCTTCGCAAGGCATGTTCGTCGGGCGGTAGCCGACAATTTCGATGAGAAAATCGAACAAAGATATTTCACTGCCAAATTGTAGTGGATAGCGAAAAACTGAAACGGAAACAGCCGCTTATGTACCTATTCCGGAAATATCTGTTTCCGGGATGCCGAAGGCAACGACTGTATGGAGCAACAAATCGAAGCGAATTATCAGCGCATCCGCCGGGAGGTAAACCAGATTATTACGGACGAAATGGCCCGGATCAAGGGCCGATCCCGAAGGCTGAGCAAACTCATTCCAAAACCCCGTACACCGCCTGCCAAATAACAATCTCAGAGTGCCAGAGAGTGCCAGAGAGTGCCACACCTTGCAAAACAGAACAATCACGTAACCAGTATTATACTTTTAAAACAAATTCATTTAAACCTTCTAACAAATTTCAATTATGGCAAAGCAAGAGAACAAAAACAATTCACAGGAACAGACTCCGGTTCATCCCGATCCTTACAAAGAAACCGTGCTCGTCCGTTATCCCAAAGACGGGAAAAGTGGGAAGTGGTAAGCGACATGAAAATGGAGCAAGGGAAGGCGCATCTGGTAACCACCAACCAACTTTGAAAAAAAACCAACCACTTTCTACCAACGCAAAGACAGCCATTTCATCGCCAATTTCATGGCTAATTTCAGAGCACAAGCAGCCGATCCAAAATGTACCCGAGTTTTCATCGTACCTTTCAGACTTGTAGCCCAGGTAGCCGAAAAACTATTCCGCTTAGCAGACAATCCCAAAAGATGCAGAGGGCCTGAAACCTCCCGCCAGTACCGTACTTCACAGGCAAACTCAATAAAGTCCGTTTCGACTTACCTGAATGGAGACTGCTTTAGCCGAAGCCAAAGCACTGGGTATCGATGTCGATAAAATGTTTCAAGGATCCGAAAGACACTACCCTTCAGGATTTGCAACTTGGAAAAGACTCACCAAACTTTTTCCTCTGAAATTGCCTTATGGTCAGTGCTCCGAACTCGAAGGGAATTATGCAATCCGTCCTGTCCGCGACGAGAACGATAGCGTTCGTTTTTCAATACCAAGCCCCATTGTCGCGGCCCGAATACGAATCAGACGAGCGTTTACGCATTGAACTCATCAAAGACGAAAAAGAAGCTCTGTATGCAGGCAAAACCCTCAATCGGCTCCTCATGCACAATGGGGAATATTGCTTCGCCGCATTGAACCGCTGAACAAATCATATGATCTATGTCCCGATGAAGGATGTAGTCGTTCCTGATTTCATCTACAACAAACGAATCTCTAAAGCCCAAAAGGAGGAACTTAGTCATGGTGGACGCATCATGCTGGAAGGCTGTCACTACTACAACGATGACAACATATTCAAAGGCGAAGCACAGTTCAGCGTACGCGAAATGGATTTTTATCATTGAAAACTTTTTACAGTAAAGCTCTATATTCCCGAGCACATCCGCAAACAACTTACCACCGAAATGTTCGATACTTTAATGGCTGGTGGAGAAATCGACGGACGCAAAGGCTCATAAACAAAGATGGAGGGCCATACACCTACAATCTCAGACTCGACTTCGAAACCAATTCTTCGGAATTTATCCGGTATCGTTCAAAGGATGAGCAAACCTTCTCACAAACAAAAACAACAGGGCCAATTCTCCGTTCCCGAACAGGAGAGTTTCCCATTCCCGAACTGGAACCGACGCTCATGGACGAAAATATGAATCAGGGCATGAGGCAGAGTGCCCGCATGTAAAACAGGAACCGGAACCACGACCTGTAAAAATATACAGGTCGTGGCCGGCTAAATCCCGCAGAGATGAAAAAATTAAACATGCCGCCGATTCCCAATATTTCCGCAAGCGTCTGGAGGCTTTCATCCATGAACGACATCCCCGGTTGGAACACGCTGTCAGGCTGATTGACACCCGAAGCGAACTTGCAGCGGAAACATACATAGGAAGCCATCCACGCAGGCGCAGGTCCCATGGTGGCGATTTCAAAAAGCCGATGCTGTTTTGTACGAAGGATTAATCTTTTCCCGGTTCGACACAGTACGCTGTATCCTGGCAACGGAGTTTCCCATGATCCCACCCAATCGGCAACGCCGAATTGCCATGGAGCCTGGAGCAATCCTGCAGCGAAATTTTTGAAAAATACAACCTCGATGATGGTTTAGTGCAACGCAGCGAGTATAACCACCTGATCATGGAACTAATCACTGTCTGCCGAAACATCTTCGACCGGAATCCATTATTACTGCGCCGCATGGGACGCCCGACGCAATAAAAACGAGTAAGCCGTCCAAAACCGACATACAACACATTTTAAACCTAATTTTTTATACGATGAAAAACATCCTTTTAGCCAACGATGGCCCTGTTCGCACTGGCATCCTGTTCCAAATTTCAAGAGACCAACGAACCAGACATTGTAAATGGAAGCAACGTTACCGTTTCCTTCATTGCAGAGCCCAACGATGCCGTTCCCACACGGGCTTTCTTTGACCAGACGACAACAACCGAAAGTTGGGATAGTCTCGCTCAACTCTTTGACCATTCTGGTATTCGATCCTTCCGGGAAATTGATCGTACAACGTAACTTCAGCACTGCCGAAATATCAGCTAAAAAGCTACGTTCGCTCTTCCCAGATCCTCCACCGGAACTACCTGTTCATTTTATGCAATAGCCAATCGTACCCTACCTTCCATCGGATCAACCACGGTTTTGGCCGGAGTCATGGACGAAGAACCTGCTGCATATAATGGCGCGTTTGCCGATGTAACAACTAAATCCCCAACGTACGGGCGGGTTCGTAATGAGCGGATGCTTTTCCAAAACCGTAGGCGCGGTCAATACTGTCACAGACGTACCCATTACCATAAAACGTGTAGTAGCCAAAGTTGCGGTACAGACCACTATGGCTTCGGATTTTTCAACCCGTTATCCCGGCAAAGTACGTATTAATAAAACTACAATTTCCCGTACAACAGGAGGTTCATCTCTTATATCCGCAAGTCCTGTCAAAACTTCCGGGACACCATTCTCTTATGCGCAGGCACCCGTTGAGGCATCGTCCGCTTTTAATAATTTGTTTTATATCTACGAAAACAGCACTCTCGCTGCCGGTAGCCGCGTTCTGTTGACTCTTGACGCCACATACGACCGTGATGGAAACTTCACTTCCACTGACGACCAGGTACCCATTACCTACACCTGCGAAATTAACGGGACATCCGGTAACGGCTCTATTCTACGCAACGGATATTACCGGGTTTCGATCAGCATATCCGGTCTCGTCGGACAGGATATCAACGCGGTTATCACTGTGGCGAATTGGGAAACGCCAGTCACGCAAACCGTCAATCTGGGACAATAACTTTCAATAGTCCAAATTTATGAGAAATCTGTTGCTTTGTTTGCTATTTATCCCTTGGGGCATGGGATGCAGTAAAGAGCCGACCGACCAACCCGAAATGGGAAGACGGGCAATCGCGCTTACCGTATCGGTATGTCCCGAAAAAGCCGAAATAATTACCCGATCTGTAGACGAAAACTCCATACAGGATGTCAACCTGTGCCTGCAGGGAAAAAATACGGGAATACTCCGGCATGCCTATGCTACAGGCAGCACTCTCAAATTTCTTGTGCCTGCAGGCGAATATACGCTCTATGCCCTGGCGAACCTGCACCGTAAACTGGAAGATGAAATGACAAACAATCCGGCAGATTTCTCATTCTCCTATGACAACAATACATCAGATATTCCCATGTCCTGCGTACGGGATATTACGATCTCATCCGAAGCGGCCTCCGTGACGTTGCCTCCGATACACGTATCGCGTTCTTTAACCTGTATCAATTATTCCTGAGCGTAGACCCTGCTGTTTCTTACCTTACCATACAGTCCGTACAACTTTGCTCGGTGCCCCAGACAATACGGCCTTTCGTACCGGACGATACCCTCTGCCCGGACGACAAATCAATCTATGCGGATATGAAAGCCGTGAACGGCGCAAGTGCCCGTAACGGAACTTATTATATACCCGCAAACCCACAGGGACAAAATACAAGTATTACCGACCAGCATGATAAAAATACCTCCAATGCTCCTGCCTGCGCAACCTTCCTGCGAATTAAAGCCACCCACGGTTCCGAAGTGTTTACCTATCAGGTCTATTTAGGCTCGAATAACACTACGGATTTCAATGTCAACGGCAACACCGTATATAATCTCTCGATCCGTATTATGGGTACCGATCAAGTAGACACCCGTATGAACAGTTACCGGATTATAATCAGAGAAGAAGAAAACTCTGTTCTTCCGGATTATCTTACCGGAGGAGACGGTATTACTGGAGAAATAAGTATCGAAAATGCAAACTCGGACGACATTTTTATAATTGTATTCGACTTATTTCAATCCGGAACATTTATCAATAGCGATGGCAGACAAAGCCAGTATTACACAATAACAGGCGATGAACATTTTATTACGATGTGGATTATAATCCCGGCATATTCACGACCGATAACAATGAATTGAATTACAGGATAGAAGTAACCGACCCCGATGGTTTTTCACAACGTTTTACCATGGTGCACGATTGGTGCAACGGCTTGGGAATCTATACGCGATACTTTCAAAGCGGCCCTTCCGGAGGTACCGTCGAGGTAACAGGCGCCTTTACGCGACGAACTGTTTACTACCTCGGATTACGAATACAGGGTAATAGGTTGTCTCGATCAGAATCCCACACTAACAGCCATACCAAAGGCAAGATGCGCATTTTTAGGCTGGTATTCAGATCAAAAGTACACCTGCCTTTTGAGTAGTGATCCCGTATACCATTATGTCCCGGAAAAGTCTTATGCATCAATTTACGCCCGATTCTCCACACCACAAAACGTATCGATCAAAACCCGGGTTCAAGATGTAATCTTTACCTGTTCCGAAGAATATAAAACCGACACGGATACGGAAACGTTTGTCGTCCCTTATGGAGCGGAGTGTACGATAAAATCAAAAAAACAAGGTTATATCCACTATGGTTGGTGGGACACCTTTTCGGCTACGGGGGCAACTGCCTGTCTACCGATGAAATTTATAAGTTTACGGCAAACAATAACATAACCGTGGCCCAGCGCATCTCTGTGGCTAATCGATTAGACGATATCGGCACTGCCAATTGCTACCTTGCCTCTGCACTGAACACAACCTATGCTTTCAAGGGATGGGTAAAAAGGAAACAACAAAGCGACAACTAATATTACCCCCACTTTTCACTCTTGCGATTTTGCCCGTGTCTTGTGGAAAACAGGAATCGAACAAGGTGCGGTAATCAGGACGACGGACGCTAATGGAGCGGACGTTATTTTCACGACAGGCAGCGATTGGGGAAATGCCGTAATCGGCGTCTTTGACAAAGACAGCATTCTTCAATGGTCATACCATATCTGGGTCACTCCTTATGATCCCGACGCCACAGCCCGCAATTTCGGAGGACGCATCTTCATGGATCGTAACCTTTGGGGCAATGGGTGTCTCTCCCGGCGCCGACTCTCGGGGTATGCTATACCAATGGGGAAGGAAAGACCCCTTCGTCGGTACTGCGGGAACCTCAGTCAATCCCTTTCCCGTAGTCTATAAACCTGGCTACGAATATGATTATGCCGGAGGACGTATCGGGGGCAATACACTCGTATACTCTATCCTGCACCCGACACATTTCATCACGGGGATAGAACGGGACGGTTCTGAAGGCCCCTACATCGGAGATTGGGTAATACCTTCCAACCCCAACTGGTGGGGCAATGCATCCAACGGATACTACTCGGATGAAAACGACAAATCGATATACGATCCGTGCCCCCCGGCTGGCGCGTACCTGACCGTCAGGCATGGAGCGACGCCGGATTCTCATCCGGGGAATCTATAGCGAAGGTGGCTTTGTTTTCGGTAATAATTTCTACCTGCCCATGTGCGGAATACGTCTGGCTGGTACCGGCACAATCTCATTTACCGGCAGCCAAGGCTATTACTGGACCAATACCCCCAAACCTATCACGGGGGAGAAGCCTATGCGCTGGAGCTCCGCGGTGCGGATCTCGGATATACAATTAATCCGCAAGCCACATTGTTGGGTTCTGTAGGAGCCAGCATCCGTTGTGTAAAAGAATAGAAATTACTTATGTCGGCGATCCGCACAGTAAAACGATATTTGGGACGATCCAAGGAGTAATACAACCTTAAAATATGAGAATCACATACACTTTCCACTTACAAACGAAATAACATGATAAAAAACGATTCTTCTGCTGCTCGTCATTCTGGGCATTTCCCAAGGGGTCAAAGCCCAATACTATGGTGTGCGACTCAATACACTCGCCCCTAACCACGGGGACACTCAATGCAGGCTTCGAGGTAATGTTCGGCGACAAATACACAGCCGACATTTCCGCTTACTGAAATCCCGTCAAGGCGAAAAACCTGCAAATGCAGTTCGTCGCCATTCAGCCCGGTGTTCGACACTGGTTTTACGAATCGTATGCAGGCCATTTCGTAGCGGCACACCTGGCATACGCATTATAACGTCGGAGGTTCCGACCACTATTCCAAAGGATGGTTTACCGGGATAGGCATCTCATATGGATATGCATGGCTTCTAAGCAAACGATGGAACCTGAGCATAGAGGCCGGCGTAGGCATTTATGATATGCGCGACACCAAACGAGCCCATTATGTGGGTGAATTCGACGACGAATATATCCGCCGTTACCGACGATGGAACATGCTTCCGTCGAAATGCGAAGTGAGTCTTTACTTACCTTTTTTAATCAAAAACCGTCTATGAAACGTTTTATTATAACTGTATGGTCCATATTACTCTTTGCGGCCATACCTGCCAGCCTTTTCATTTCCTGTCAAAAGATCCGTACACCGCAGAGCCTTCCACGTCGGAAACCTGCCAGGTAGAGTTTTCTTTAGATCTCGCCCCACAGCAAAATATCACGCTTACTCGGTCTCTTTCCGCCGTAGATGAAAACCGGCTGACAGACGTTAATATTTACGCCTTCAATATGAAAGCGGGGATTGTCCGTCATGCCTATGTGTCAGGAAAAAACACCCTCGCACTTTCACTTCCTAAAGGCAGTTACGACATTATGGCCATCGGCAATATCGGCTACGATCTCGGCAACGCAACGACAAGGAACTGTTGACCATCCGTTATTCGGCAACAAGCGAAAGCCAGATTACGGCAAACAACCGCTTGGTTTGTACCGGCCGTAAAAACGTAACGGTTACCGGTAACAGCTCGTTCAACCTTTCGCTGGTAAGACTTTTGTGCCAAATTGCAAATTGCTTATACCGTAGGCGGAAACGCTGCCGGACATTTGACCGTACAAAGCATACAATTAATCTCCGCTCCGTCGAGCCTGTCTTTATTTCAATTCCAGTAAACCGGAAGACGCTTCCCATGTAATAAATTATCCGGCTACGATAGGATCGGCCACTTACTATATGCTCGAAAACCGTCAGGGAACCATATCGCAAATAACCTCTCCGAGCCAGAAAAGCCGCCAAAAGCACCGGCATTAAGTACCTATATCCGCATTACCGGAACTTATGACGGAAAGCCGTTTGCTACAATGTATATCCCGGTGAGAACGATACCAACGATTTCAATATCACGCGTAATAAATCCTATATCCTGAACATCACGCTTCTGGGAGCCAACCCGACGGACTTCCGTGTTTCGACGGCAGAACTGACGGCCACCCGCTGTTAGCCAACTATAAACTCTCCGAAGATGCGCCTTCCATGTTGACATTCACATGCACGAACAATCAGCACAATCAGTACAGTTTCCTGTATAATCCGACGGCCGGATCTCCTACCGTACTGCTCGACGGGGTACAACTCACTCCCAACCAACCGATACCTTTCCTTTCAGGGGTACTTCAAAACATCTTTGCTGACCGTGCGATCCGGAAACCAAAACGGTCAAGCAGGAGTGCGGCTCATGGTACGCGACCAAATCGGACAAACGGTTACCCAACAGCTATCGACCAATTTCCTGACTCCAAACCCCATCACCATATCTAACACCGCCTTTAGTGCTAATAGGTAGCACATACCGCCTCGTATTTCGATCTGACCGTCGAAGAGGCGGACTATAGGGAAACTTTCACACTTCAATTCGACCCGTCTGTCAGCGGATTCCGGTACAACAATACATCCTCGCTTCCGGCACCTCCGTCAGCGTGCTGGCCGGCAAGGCAAGAATATACTACGATGCAAACAGCTATATCGGCCCGATACGATTGGGTGTAACCGCCAAAAAAGATAAATACGGGCAAAAGCAAGACTTATCAGGTAAGCCAAACGATCAAACCGCTGGATATCAAACTGGAACTGGGTACAGCCATGCGCTATATTTCTTACGAAGTGAGCAACGGCACCAAAACGGAAACAGCTATCGACATGACCTGCATCAGTGATAAGCCGGTTCCTTACAACATAAATATCTCTTACAAAGTATCCTTTTACGAAGGGTACAATAACCGCAACCCGACGCATTATCCCAATGCGACTTCCGGAACGTTCACAATGCCGGCCGGCAGTACCACTTTCACCCGCCAGATCTACTATCAGGGACAGGGCTGGATTACCCAATTGAACGGCAACAGACTTACCATCGTTCAAAACGGGCTGAATGTAACCGGGCCGCAAACTATTGAAATAACCGCTTCGCCCGTGCCGCCAAACAACAGCGTAACCTACCCCTTGACATAGAGGACGACGGTGGCTACAGAAGAGATTAACGAAAACGTCTGTCATCCGACAGGCACAATAACCACCATAAACTGCCAACGATGAAAACAGTTTGTACAGCCATAATCATAATGATTCTTTACTCCCTGCAGCAAATCCTGGGGAACTCCTGCCGGAACAGGCGCTTACACTGTCATTCCAGATTTCGGATGCGCCGGTAATCGCCCCCGTTCGCTTGACTATACTCAGGAAGAACGTATCGACGATATCAATCTATGGCTTTACAACACGGATTACAACTATGCGCAACATTTCTATCTCCAGAATACATTGCAATTCCAAACAGAAATTTTTAAAACCGGGAGAATACGAACTCTTTGCCGTGGCGAATATCGGCACTAACGTAGGGGGCCTTCCCGGAGCATGATGGAAACTATCGGGAGCACCTTTTCCTCGGAAGCAGACCTTACGAAAAACAATCGCCTGATCATGGCCGCCCGGCAAACAGTAAGGCCCGGGGCACCTGCTACCATTACCCTGCGCAGGGTGGTATCACGTATAGACGTAAACATTACGGTAGGCGGTACAACCGACCCTCGGACTGTCGTGAAATTCATCCGTCTGTGCAAAAGCCCGGCGACCGCAAGATTATTTACAGAAAACCGGGCAACTCCGACAAGCGCCTCGACGAAATACCCCGATCATACGGGATACGATGCGCGTCAGACAAGTACCTCGTTTTACCTGACCGAGAACCTGCAAGGCACGGTTCCGTCAATTACCGAACCGTGGAACCGCAGCCCGCAAAACGCACCCGCCGCCGCAACTTACCTGCTGATTCGTACGGCCAACGCTTACTATGGACGTTATATGGACTATACCGTGTACCTGGGCAGGAATGAAACAACTGATTTCAACGGCCCGCGCAATTCTATACTCAAGTATCAAATAAACATTCTGGGCGAAAACACCACAGACCTTCGGGTAAGCGTAGCCCAACCACCTTATTAAGGCAAATACCATGAAAAGCAAAATTATCCTTATAGCCGCCCTTTTACTGGGTTCTTGCAACAAACCGCTTGATAACGCACAGATACCTGATGTTCCTGCACAAAAGTATACCTGCCGTACATTTTGCATTCGAAACACCGGCACCGGAAACAAGAGCACTGAATCAGGATCAGGACAAAACATTGTCCGATATAAATCTGTATATCATTTGTCCAAACGGCGATATCCTGCACCGTTATCAGGCGGCATCCAGATCGGATATTACCATAAACCTGAATCCCGGGAGTATGAGTTGTACGCTATCGGCAATGCAGGCAAAGATCTCGGACCATTGGACGCTTCGGAATGGAAACCTCTCGTTCGGCATCTCCTCGCAAGGCTGATTTGCAAAGAAACTCGAAACTGCTGATGCGTGCCCGAGAAACATTCTCCGTATTGGGCACGACTTCGGTTCCTGTACAAATGGAACGCTGCGTAGCCAAGTATACCCTGCATATCTCGGTTGCGGATGCATTCAGTTCATTTACTCTAAGATCGTTTCAAGTCGTAAACGTACCCCGTACCTACAACCGTTCACCTCCGTATCGCCTCAATCGTCAGCCGGAGTTACTGCTTACCCTAAGACAGACCTTTCGGGACAAAGCTATGCAACTGAATTTTACCTGCCCGAAAACAAACAGGGAATAGTACCGGGTATTGATAATCCCCGGCAACGCAATCGGCAAATGCTCTCCAGCACAAGCGACCTACCTACATATCGAAGGCGAAGGCTGACGGGCAGAAAGCGGATTACTACATATTCCTCGGAGAAAATATGCTCGGTGATTTCAACGTCCTGCGCAACCGTCATTACAGACTCGAAATAACCATTTCGGGAATGAACAACGCAGACACACGCCTCACAACCGTATCTTTTACATTGTCGCCCCTGAAAACAGACATTTCGCCAATGAAAAGCGGTATCTAACTTAGTCGTAACCGGAACGGATCCCACAGGTATCTATACACTTCGATGGAATCAAAACTCCGGCAACGGTACCATAGCTCTCGACAGAGAAAATCTTGCCCAGAATACGGCGACCACCCTGATGAATGGTAACGGGACCAAAGAGGCACGGGTAACATACGTCCAAAGCGTTGCAGGCGAAGCCTCCATGACTTTCACGCTCTCAGACATCTACGGCTATGCAATCACACAGAACCTCAGCACAACCTACATCGTCCTCAATCATATAGACGCCTCATTCATCGATCCCCCGGCAGCTACGACCGTAGGAACACCGGGTCAAATAACTCTTTCACTCTACGAAGAAGATTACAGCGGGCCATTTTACGTGAAATTCCAATACAAAAATCAGGATATGGTTTATTCCGTCAATACTACACAGGTATCAGACGGAGAATCGGTCAAAATGACATCCGGATTAAATAAAATAACATTCATTCCCTCAAAAGCGGGAACTGAAATGCTCCGCGTGTCCATATTGGACGACTATGGACAAGAAATCATACTGGATACCTCTTTCCCTGTAAGCGAACCCGTTTTCAATGCAACGATAACACCTCCGGTGTCCCCAGTTACCTACACGCAAAATCCCATGTCACTGACTTTTTCGGAAGAAAACTATTCGGAAGATTTCAATGTAACATACACTGCACCGGGACAAAATTGTTGTCTGTATTATAACGGCAAGCAATTATCACAAGACACTCCGCTTACCGTCAAAGCCGGTACCCAATCATTCGGGTTCTATTCCGTCTACGCAGAAACCATCGGTAACCTTTATCATTACCGACCGCTGCGGCCGTACGAAAACCATCAGTACGAATGTAGTATGCAAACCGTTGCCCTTACGGTGTCTTTCCGTACAAAAATTCAGAATATCAATAAAACCATCTCCGAAGGCGGGTGTACCGGTTATCAGGCTGATCCAACCATGCTGATTGTTACGGCCACTATAGACAAGTCGTTGCCTTACGACCTCGTTTCTCGCTCGATGCTGCTTACTCGCTTGGATATTATACAGGTATAAGCACACACCCGGAGACATTCGCGAACAACGATTTCAATCTCCAGATAAACGTACTCGGAGAGTTTGACCACTTACACTATAGCCAGTTACACTGGCTACTGCATGGGAACATCCACTACTGGTGGCTATCGTAAACTGCTGCGACAGGGATATTATTTCGTTACCGTCTATGATCGTAGCACCGGAACCTCTCACTGCCCGGTTACGATTACAGTCAAGAATGCGACAGGTATTCCTGCCGGCACGGTTGAATACAATTATGTTACTATAAACGACTAAGAACTAAACTATGAAGATTACAAGCTCATTAAAAGCTGCACCGATATTTTTGCTATTGCTGGCCGGATGCAGCGTTACAGGATCGCTTCACCGCCGGGGGTATAACGCTTCGGTGGTTCATACCAAAACAACTCCGGGAAGACCCGGCCAAAGAGTACCAACCGGACTATATCAAAATCGAGCACATCGATGGACGCCCGACAGAATTCTTCGTGCCGACCACGACACTCGAGAATGGCGAGCAGGTAATGTGCATGCAAATACAGGAAGTCGTGGTTGTCGCTAAATCACGCAGCCTTCCTGAGCGTATGGGTAAAGTAGACATCGATTTCGTGGTAACTCTTCCTAAAAATTGCAGGGGAACATGCCGTAGCGTTATCGTGACCCCCATGTTACACAACCAAGGAAAAGATACACCTCTGGAAGACCTGACCATTCGCGGAGGACTTTTCTCGAAAGTACAACAAAGGGATTACTGGCAATACCACCGTTACTTAGACGTATACCATCCCGATGATTTCCATGCTATGCTGGCCTATGACCGGTTCATTAAATATCCGTACCCCGAAGGTGTCCGGCTGGATTCGATAGTCGAACGCACGACAGATTTGTCCTATCATTATACACAACAAAGTGTCTCAACGGCTGAAGCGGGAAAACAATGCGCATTACCCTCGAAGGGAAAGTGATCGGTCTGGACGACAGCCTATTACCGCCTGCCGCCCTCCGATACGTTGGACTACCATATTTCGTCGATGCTCACCTTTGCCGATACGACGACTCGCTACGTAAAACGCATCATCGAAAAAATACGCCCAGGTGCAGGACAAGAATTATCTTTCCTTCCGGGTCAACGACACCCGGATCCTCGACACCTTGGGAAGCAATCCAGAACAACTCAAGCGCATTACCTCCCTCATGGATCAGTTGATCAATCAAAAGAATTTATCTGGATTCTATCGTGTTGACAGCCGCTTCGTCGCCTGAAGGTTACTTTGCACGCAACGATCAACTGGCCCGGGCCAGAGGTTTTTCCTTACGGATTACCTGATACGAAAATTTCCCGGAGCAGGCGTGGACACCATGATTACCGTACGATGGATACCCGAAGCATGGGAAGAGTTCTTAAAGTGAAAATAGCTGCCGACGAAAGAATAACCCAACGGGAAAAATACTTGATCTGATCGATAATAATTCCGATCCCGACCGCAGAGAGTCGGAACTGCGACACCTCTATCCCGCCGACTATCGCTATATCCGGCAAAACATATATCCTTTGCTGCGTTCCGTAAGTTTTAAATACGACCTGCGCCGGGTGGGTATGATCAAAAGATACGGTTATTACCACTGAGATAGACACCACTTACCTGCGGGGACGACAACTGCTCGAAAACCGGCGTTACCGGGAAGCCCCTTGAAGTATTCCGGCCCTACGACGACCGTAATATGGCCATCGCCCTGCTATCGCTGGGTTACGACGAACATGCTTACGAGATTCTCTGCTGGGAACCGGTCTCAGCCATCCGGGAATACCTGCAGGCGATAGCCTGCGTACGGATGAAACGTTACCAAGATGCACTTACTCACTATAACGAAGCCATTCGCATGGAACCCAATCTGGCATATCGCGGAAAACTTGACCCTGAAATATCATCAATTTTAAAAGACTAATACAATGAAAAAACATCCTTAAACCCGCACTTGCAGTGCTCGTAGTCATCGGCTTGAGCAGTTGCACCCTGTCCGAAAAAATCGATACTGAAATTATCCGTCCGCCCCAAGCGGAAGATACGGTAATTGTCCATCCATGGAATCCCAATCCCGATAATCCGGACAATCCCGGTATAGGTCATTAACAGAACAACACAATTATGAACAAGGAAGAAGCACAGCCCGGCAGCCTGTTTATTATCTACGACAGCAACAAGCATCCATTGGATATCAGCCGTCAGGGAGAGGGAACCTCCGGTTTTCTGGAATACATGCGATCTAATATGACCGCGGTGTTGCAATGCGGCCATAATCCCAACCTGTGGATGGCTCATTACGAATTTCCCGACCGCAAGGATATTCCGGCCATCCGTCCCGAAAGCAGGGACCATTACCTCGACTTGTTGGCCGATGCCGCCCAACGGCACGGGGGTAAATGCGTCCATACCGTCAACATGGCCGATGCTTTTTTTCTGCCTGAAAAAGACATCATTCCTCTTACGCCGGCCGCAGAACGCAGCCGCCTATGCGTGATGGAAGATTACCCGGATCCGATGCAAGGCTACGGCAACAACATGCCGCGCCCTAATATCGTACTGCCGGAATACCGGGCCTACCAGGCATTGGAGACAGAAACAGGGGTAATGCTCTTTTCCTGTACACCCGAGGGCGAAAGGCAACGTAAAGCCTATGAACTCTACCATGGCTCCATTTTTATAATCCGGCCCAGCAAAACCGCACCTTGCGTTACCATGAAATTATCGCCGATCCTTTCGTGGTACAGGGACAGGTAGATCGGTTCGGCATACAGATGGCCGAAGGGAAAGATTTTAAAGAAGCCTATACCGACCCCCAAATCCTATCGCAAGGACACTGCTTGCGTGAAATGACCTCACGCCGACTATCGAAAACTATAAAAGTTTTCTGTTTAAGAGACGATCAGCAAAAAGTCCAAGAAACGCCTGAGCGATCTCACACTCTCCGAACTATTACACCGGTTTACACATCCGGAACCGGCCCGAAAACGCCCGCAAAATGGAATGTATACAAAGCCGCGATTTCCCGGGTGAAGCACTGGAAATAACATACAAACAAAAATTCTAAATACAAAAATCATGGAAACAGAACATACCGAACAAAAACATCGAAAGCGCCGATCTGTTTGTCACCTTGAATATGGATAACAAAGTATCCCATATCCAGATCGCCAACCCCGAAGACAACAGTTACCGTAACTTCATCATGGAAGAAGTCGCAGATGCCATTTGTAAACATATAATTCATCCAGACCAAATCTTTATCCATTATCACTTCCCCGATAAACGTGATATTCCCACCATACATCCACAATCCCGAGACTCCTACATGCACAGGCTGCTGCCTTTAATAAACGGGAAAACCGCCCGTCAGATCGATGCTGTCAACCTGGCGGATGCCACATGGAGCCTCTGCCACGGAATCATGCCCGACAATACAATTCAAAGGGAAGAATTCATGCGTAACAGTACACTGAACAACCATCCTATCCATATGATCAGTTCAGGAGATGCAGAAATGGAAACACTGTTGTCGAATTTCAAAGAATACTTTGTGGCAAACACGCCTAAAGGATCATTACTGTTCAGTACGACAACAGAAGGAAAAAAAAGAAAATTATAAACTACCTCGAAACCATAACTCAACATTTTTCGATCCCAAACTTGAAATGAACGAATTGCATGTCGATAAAGTGCTGGCTTATCCGCCCAACGTAACAACGTCCCAAATCGACCTGTTTGACGGCAAGACTTTGGATATTCCCAAAGAAGCCTACTACGAGGGCCGTCCGATAGATTCCGTCATATCCTCCCATACTCTCGATTTGACCCCACCGCCAAGCACTTCTTTAAACAATTCCATACCGATCTGGATCCCGAAAAAAGCAATTCAGAATCAAACAAACCACGATATCGCCTGCCTGCTATACCTGAAAGAAACGGGCCATCCCAAAGGAATAACAACAGGGGATGTTCCTTCCACGATTCATTCACTTATAAAAAATCAGTTGCCGAACTTGAAAAACGCTTCTGTGAGGCAACAGACGAAAAAACGAAAGATCGCTCATCGCCCAAGAAGTACGCGACACCGTTACCGATATTATCCGTGAAAACGGCTTGCAGATTCGCGGTCAGGAAGATGAAATATCCCGAAAACAAGAACAGCAAAACCCCGAAGAAGATATTATCGAAAACGAACAACACTCCGGTTTGCATATGTAATCAATCAAAATTTTTTCAAACCATGGATAATAATGAAATACAAGCAAAGGAAACAGTCTATATGGCCGTTACTCCGGATGCAAGGACAGACGCCGCGATGATCGAGCTCGAGAGGTTACGATAAACATGATTTCAACACCTTCATTCAATTGTACCTTGACAGGATAAAAGACAGCAAAGGCCCGATACCCGACAGTTGGCTTTTCAGCTATGAGATTCCCAAGAGCCAGGAACTATCCCGTAAATCCGTCGTGCCGTGCTATTTCGCTGAAATCAGAAACATGGCTGCCGAATACGACATCCATCCCCAACAAATCATCCCTATGCGCGATGCCCTTTACTGCAAAGAATATCGGCTGAGCTATTCTCACCGCAAACCCAGCACGGCCGGTTGGTCAATGCCCTGGCTATCGCGCATTAAGTACGCGTTTCGAATCTATGCCAATGAATCTCCGGATGCCTTCCGCACCTGCCGTGCCGTAGATACGGGTAAAGGGGTGTTGCTGTACGACTTGTCGCAGGCCGCTGGCAGGGAGGCTTATGACTCCCTGCTGCAACACTGTGCAGACCATTTCTTCGATACGGGATTCGATGTCGACAAGCTACGCTTTTTACGAATTACACACCTTCCTCGATCCCGATAAACTGGAAGCTAATCTCGGGGCTACAAACTTCAATTTCAATCACCGGGGCCGCGACTATACCTTCAAAGACCTGACTGCCTCCGGCCTCTACGGCAGCGACTTGCTCCGCGAAGGTATCCTGATCAAAGAATACGACATGAAACCGACTTCGGAGAATTACTCCCTGTTCCTGACAGGCGAACCCGTCCGCTTCAACGCCGGAACACGCACATTCGACATCGCCATCCTCGACCATATCGCCCGCAGCGGTTATCCCACCGAACGGCTGTCTTCCGAATGGAATTTCATCTGTTCCTATACCTCGCAATTTAAAGATTTAGCGGATCAAATCGTACTTTGCACGGAACCCGATAAGATGCAGGAGCCTGCAAAAAGAAGCCCGGATAAGGGCGCGGCAGTTTCTCGTACGGGATTTTCCCCGATATACGGCAAAATGCCTTCCTGCCTTCGAAACGAATAGACATACGCCTAACACAGGAACAAATGCGGGAACTGACGGGAATCAATTCAGCGAAGAGGAAAATAATAACAAAAGCCACGGACACAGAATATAAAAAAACACGACTATGGAAACGAAAAAATAACCGGCAAACCCCAGACCTGTACCTGATGCTCTCACCGGGATTCGACACGCTCCACCTGAAACGCGGGGCGGAATGGATCGAGGCTTTTCCGCCTTTGCCGAAGACAATGCCAGAAAAGCGATGGAAAGTCCTTTTATTCCCGACAATTGGTTATTCCACTATCATTTCTCAGACGAGCAACTGCAACTACTTTCCGGCTCTTGCAGCCCCACGTAACAGGGAATATTTCCGGGAAATGTTGCCAGCATTGCAGCAAAATCAAATTCATCCGCTCCAGATCCTGACCCTGCGCGATGCCTGCCAGGCCATACAAGCCGGGGTACGGGTAGATATGCCTAAAACGGAAAAAGCTCATCGACCTGTTTACTTCGAATCGGGTAGAGGACGAACTCAACCTCGTTTTACCTCCCTTCCAATGTTGGAAAGCCGTCAGCACCTGCCAAGGCACACTGCTATTCTCCAATAGTCCCAAGGGCAACCGCCTGCTCGAACATTATCTGCAATACCAGGCAGACCATTTCTACAATCTGCAAATGCCCCAGACACAGTTAGTCGTCGGGTTGCTGCCTAAATTCGACCGTTCATTATCACGCTTCGTAGATCGTTGCCCCAAACTGAATGCCTTTGATGACGATTCAGGGAATTATTGAACCTGCCTCCGGAAATCTTTGCGCCGGATCACGTAATGCACAACGCCAACCTACAGTACCGTCTGCATATGGATCCGTGTTGGCAGAATTGTGAAGAACTGCTCCTGCCGGCCAATGAAACCGGATTGCACTGTAGTCAGCGCAATTATGAAATCATGTTTTTACAATGTGCCGTCGATAACGGATGAATACTCGAAAACAATCCCCAGGTAGTAACCCCCTGATCAAGCATTTTACCGGGATAGACTATACGAATACAAAGGAAGATCCCCGAGCAGAAATTCGTGAACGGGCTTTGCCATTGCTTCGAAAATACGGCCCGTTCCGGGGATCGGAAAAATATACCGTACAGTTATCTGCATTCGAACCGTGTATAGTACCGACTGCCGAAGTTTTAGAAAAAACAATCCGCCGGACTGCGGCATTAATATATAATCACATGAAAGATAACAGCTTCGAACACGACCCCGGATGCCTATGCATGACCCCTCACGCCCGACCACCAGCCTTTGTGCGCCTTAGAATCGAAGACACTAATAGTTTTTATACATATGTCGATGAGGACAAATATGCCTGTCTGCATATGGAAACCGTTCCGGATTACTGGGAAATAGGTTATAGATTTGAAGACCGTAGCCAAATACCCCATATCAACGACCTGAACAACACGCAATATTTGGCAAAACTACTCGATATTACCGAATTGTTAGGAATGTGGCCTACGCATGTGGTTCGATTGAGGGATGCCGTTTTCTGCGAACAACATGAAATAGACATCCATAGTCCGCAAGCATCACATGACCATCTGCTCGAACATCGTTTTTTCATGTCAGCAACAATTGCGCTAACGACAAACTGGTATGAAGGGCAACGATACTTTCCACTGTTGACTGCTCTCGAAAGCGAACGCGGCGTACTGTTATTCAGTGATAGCGAAAACGGGAAACTGGCTCTCGGAAAATACCGCCAGTACATTGCCGATCACTTTTTCGACCCGAATTTTCATATCGAATACCTGAATACTTACCGTATTCCCACCTATATGAAGCGATTCGAGCCGCTGGTCGATAAATTCTACGACCTACGCATTAAGCGTATCAAAGAACGCGAAGGCATCACACCCATCCCACAGGAGTTTTTCGCGCCAAGCGAACTGATCCGCACAGGGATTTCGCCATAAACAGTGCGACATGGCTCCTACCGGCGTTAATTATGCTCGTTTTGTAGATTTCAGTTGCAAGGTTACTATGGAAAATTACTGCATCGCCGAATTGTTACACCTGGTCGAAACCGGAAGATCAGCCTATGGCATTATGCCGGAGCATCGGGAACCGAGTCCCTACGAAGCGGATATAAGGAAACGTGAATATATGTACCGCAACCGCGATACCGAGATATGTCGAAATGCCCTGAAAGAATTCGCCCGCAGAGAACTCGATCTTTATTTCCATACCCCGCGCAGAGGCACGGTCTTGTCACAAACAGAAGAATTGCCAACATCAACGCCTAAAATACACATATAATATGGAGATACAACAGAACCCGGTCAGTCTGTTCTTTACTGTCACAACCGCATTGACCACTCCTTCGCATCTGATGGTTATTACCCGAAATCCTGAACGAGATTATCCGGCCTTTCTGCATAATAACCTCCGGACTCTGAAAGATACAAACGGAAAGTATGGAGATCACTGGTTGGTACGGGCCGATTTCCCCGATCAACCGAACATCCCCCGTTTCAAATCCGCAATCGAAGGACGATTGCTGGCTACACTGGGGCAAATGATCGAGCTACAAGATTCCAAGAACCCGATTCGCCTGCATGTAACTACATTGAAAGATATCGCTTATTGTCAGGAACATAATATTCCCTTTGACAGTCCACAGGCATCCCACCACAACCTGCAGAAACATTTTGCATATGGGATTAATCCCTATGAACTGCCTATACCCGTAATCCCCGCCGTACGTACTCGACCGTGGAATTCATTTATTCAGCTCCTCGGAAAGGGAGGCAAGCCATGAAAAGATGCTTTCGGTATTATGCCGGACATTTTTTCCGCAAAGATCGCTGTACCGATACCCTCGAAATAGTCTCCGCCTTACCGCTGAACGGACCACTTTCTGCCTACAACGGAAATAAGTTCAACGAATTCAGCGATTGGGACATCCCTTCCAAACGGCTGTTTGCCTCTTATTTTAACCGGGAACCTTGCCTGCTGCTTGCCGAACAGCAATTCGACATGCATCCGACATTGAAAAAATTACCACGAAATGATCTATAGTCTGGATATCGACTCCCCATGTCAAAATTTCGATTTCACCTGCCTCGAACAAATTAAGCAAGGAATATGTCTTCCGAATGAGCTTATAGGAGAGTGGAACGAGTCGTTCTCCTTCATGGACCGATTCGATGAGCTGAACGATGAATGGGATGACTGCGACGACGATAGTGAACGAGCCGAAGTCGCAGGGAAAATGGTTTCTCGGGCGCAAAGCGTCTTAACAAAAGAATTCCCTGAATATCATTGCCTGCCCGAACTGACACCAACATTCGCCACGATATAGCTACCGACGAAGAACAATTTTTATAGAAACATCCCCCGAAAAAGGACATTCTTTATAATTCAAATCAATGAGAAAAACATATAGGACAGTTATTTATTGACACAACTGCCTTTTTTAATGCGTCATATTCTGCCTGCAATTTTCGGGCTGTCTCAGTATTGAACCGATCGAGGTAACCCCGAACAAGTGTAGCATCATCCGGGGTGAGACGATACTGTTTGATTTGTTCCCGCGTTAAAACTACCGGAGTATTGCTGCGAAGACCGCGCTCGCAATGAGTGTGCAAAAAATTCTCATAAAAGTTTTGTCAAGCATTGCACCGTTAAGCTCCCGTTTCAAAATAGAAGATTGCATAACCAAAAACAATACGAAACCCGTCGTATCTGTGAAACCGGGCGCACTCCTGTAAAAATCCCGGATAGTGAAACACTCTATCTGGGCCCATCGACCTGGCCTTTCTTTCGCCCGCCAGTCATAATACCGTACAATCACAAAAATGCTCGATAGGAAGATGATCCAGCAGCGCAAAAAATATGATGCGAATGATGCCGTAACTGGTAAAGGAAGTCTTTAATATACTTTTTGACAATTCATGTGGACAGATGTTGGTCTGCTTGAAAATTTGTTCTTTACGCTGCATATATGCAGGGCTCAAAAAAATGATTTGTCATCCATATCTATCGGTTTTAAAAAGTGATCTGAAAAATTCACGATGCGCCTTTTTTCCGATATGCAGGCCGAGAAATTAAATGAAAACCGGAGATAAAAAAAGAAGGCGCGGTGTCAATCCTCAGCAGCAAGGTTTGGGAACCCATCAGAGAGAATTGTCCTGCGCCCTTGTCGGCCCTGTCCAAAAAGACAAGACATGACAAGGGATGACAATCTTACACTCCTGATAGCTAACTTCGAAGGAAGTTCCCAATTTTGCTGCTGAGTAAAGTTGCGACCCTTTATGTATAGCTGTTACGCCGTATGTCGTATATCTGTAAGATCAACATAGCTTAAAAGTTTCATCTGCCAGGTAACACACGTTACCCTTTGGAAACTTTTGTAAGTGCTGTCAATCGATACAAAATTATGAATTTATCGGAATCTCAGTACAGTAATATGCTAAAATCATTAAATTTAAAGATTAGGGCAACACATTTTCGATGAATTCAGAACTTGCAAGCACGAAAATCCCGAAAAATGAAAAGTGAAACAGCAAAACAGGTCATAGACCGCGATGTAGTAAAATGAACAACGGGGACTCTACATCAGGCCGTTTACAAAGACGTGATCGACCGTTTGACAGGAACTAACCGACCTTTTTTCTTGCCGGCTGCCTCATCCTACTCAGGCGCCCCGTATTCGGCACAAGCTTTTTACAGAATCTCCTCGACAATACTTCGCAGATGCTCCACATGAGCCAAAAGGGCATCGACATCCTCTTTCGTTACGATGAAATCCCGGTTTAACGAGCCTATATGCATATCCTGCAACAATTGGAATAACCGTTTCTCCTCTGGCAATCCCGCGGAAAAGCCTTGCAAATCGCCGTATTATGCGTCCTCGCTTTTTATCGATCAAAAATGCTAAATCGTGTTCTTTGTAACCGTATAAAGCATACACCATCGGAACCGCCCGGATATAGTTTTCTGCCGCCTGATGAAGATAAAACGATGCCTGTTTATAATCACACCTCTTTAATGCAGAGGGTACATCGAGTAAAAAGCTATCCGCCCGCCCGAACTTATCTTCAAAATACCGTTTCGCTATTTCTTCGATTTCGCCGTAACGCAGCCTATGTACCGGGATAGCTTTATATTTACCGGAATCATAGAGCATTATGCCCTGTTTCTTGATGTCCGTGTAAAAATACTGGCCTTTCTATCTGATGATTGAAATCTTTTGATCGAATCGTTGATAAATTGGGGCCGCGTGTGAAACTCCATCGACTTATCCTGAAAATAGGCTTTCTTTATTTTGCCGTAAAGCAAATGCTCGTTGACACTGATCTTACGTTCGGTCAAAATCAGGATGTCGTAGTCACTCATAAAATACGTCTGCACGCCGAACTCCACGCGCTGGTCGTAATCGACATAGGTATCACGCGCATAACTGCCGAAGAGTATGATCATCTCGCAGTCAATC